>VTLG01003334.1_pt1 | contig 10297 bp, 9 predicted proteins | sample 4694571 | NCBI WGS metagenome assembly VTLG01 (sample SAMN12604809, study PRJNA352737) | marine metagenome | biome: ENVO:00000447; feature: ENVO:00000209|ENVO:00000569|ENVO:01000036; material: ENVO:00002151; isolation source: viral sequences binned using virsorter ... | reverse complement strand
TCGGGAGCCAGTGTTGTGTGTCGGGTGTAAGTTTACAGACTTCAAATATTTGTTTTAAATGCCAGGCGCTCTGCAGGTCTCCTGAGTCATGCCACCTGAACCATGGTTCACCCTTAATAAGCACAGTCATAGCCTCCACCCATCGAGGGTGCTTGAGGCTTTCGAGTCTTCTAGCTAATGCCATCCGGACGTTGTTGAATCTGTAGCGGCCCTTCAGGGCGTAGCATCCATGACACACGGAGCCCGGGACTTTAACGAGCTTGGCGCCTGTTACACATTGCCAGGCCGGCAGGTTGTAAGCCGGGCCAGGCATCTTGGACGGTGCGCTCAGGCCTCCGGTTATTTCTTTTGCTTCTTTCTTTAACATAAAATCTTATATCATTTAAATGTGTCTTTTTCGTGGTGCTTGGAGCTTGAAGCTTGGGCCTTGGAGCTTGACGCTTGCATCTTGAATAACGTGTTCGCTTGCGGCTTCGTGATCAGGCCGGCATTCCTCAGGGACCACAGGAAGCGCTCGCACTTCCTAACGTAAGCGCGACTCAGGTCGCGCTTATCGTGGACGAAATAGTTTAATAAATCGTTATGTTTGGATCTAATTTTCATCGTCTTCTTCCGGTGTTTCAAATGAATATGTTACATGATCCTTGGTTACTTCACCCCGAAACCACTGGACCGGGCATTTATCTAACCAATCATGAAACTCTTCAGACATTGGACTTGCTTTCATATTTTCCTTTCAGTTTAGAATCATTCTAAAGTGGCCAAGCGGCTTCGATTTTAAGCTATGCACCACTTGACCCCAGATCCATTGCGCAACGGCCGTTCACTGTTGCTTAGAACTACAATAGATCTGGGCTCAAGTTTGGCCAAGATTTACTCTGTCCACCTAGTTAACTAGTAGCTTTGCGCAGGAGCAGACACTTGACCCCAGATCCAGCAACAATTGTTTGGCCCTATGGAAACTGGATCTGGGCTCAAGGGCGCCTCTTCCCAAAATAATTGCTATAGCATTAATCAGTAATAGGCGCCAATTGGCTTTAAAAGTCAGCAAGATATATAATAATAAATCCTGCCACACCTAAAAATCCGTATAACCAAATACTATCCACAATCAAAGCAAACTCCCTCTACTTGTCCAGACCATTCATCTGGTTTAGGGTTGCAATGACATATTAAACACTCTGTATAATTCATATAATATCTTATATAATACTTGACTTACCTTTGTCAATAGTTTATTTTCATCAAATAACAGAAAGGACAAACTATGAGTAGATTAAGACTAAACCAAGAGTATCGGAACAAGATCGCAAATCGTATGCGAGTACACTTGGAACAAGAGGACACGCAAGAGAAAGAAAAATTCTTTCAATTAAGAGAGAGTTTTTTGGACAAGCAAAATGCGACTTGGGAACTTGCACAACAATGTGTGACTAGACAATATCCCAAAAAAGATGTGGATATGGCACACTATCTTCAAGACAAATATCCTAATGTAAATACTATTGCAAAAGATAGTTGCTTTCATTTTGGTTATATGAAGAAGAAAGACGCAACAGACGAAGATGATAAGTACGAAACTAAACACTTTGATTTTCGTTTAAATGGTGACATTGATGGTGTTGATCGTCAAGATGATGTTGATAGTTATAATCCACACTCACGTGATTTTGCTTATGCTTATTTTAGAGATGAACTGAAAGCAAAAGAAAATTGCAATCCAGATATTAATATCGAGATGGATGGCAAGGACAGTAATCCACACCAAACTAAATTCAATGATGCCAATGAAAGAGCGTTGGGATTTAGTGGCGGCAAAGGAAATGAAATCTCACACGCAAGAGATTGGAACAATAACTATGAGTTGGATTTAATTGGTCGTGAGTATTGTCGTGATAGACAGATACCAGTTTCAGAAGCCGAGTTTAAAACTTTTGTAATCTGGCAACAAGCTAAAGGTCAATTAATCATGGCTCATTATAAATGGATTAAATCTATTTTAGATCAAATGAAAGAAATCAAAGTTGGTTTAAAAGGATATAAATATTTAGATGAGGCTTTGGAACTATGTACCGAACTTGGTTTGAATATTAATGATGCGGAAATCATTAGAACAAATTCTACTGGCTTGATCATTTACAATCCAAAAAATCTTGCTGATAGAATAAAAGGCATGAAGAATAAAACTCAAACAAGAAAGGATAAAATAGCGGCAAGACTATTATACGAAAAACAAGCCCAGAATTAAGGGTTGACATATCTGGGATATTTATGTTAATATCCCAGATAACAGAAAGGACGAACAATGAAAGACAAACAACAATTTGACATAGATGTTTATTTTACAATTAAATACTATGCTCACAAACACAGCAAGACAATCACAAGACGAGGTAAATGGGATAGCCAATGTAAGACTTGGAATAGTAAAAAAGGTATTCCTTGTATGACTTATTATGATGTTGATGCCAATGGCTATCGAACTGCAACTGGACAATACGAGGTATTAGAACAATGAAATATTGCCAAGGACCAAAGTGTCATACTTATAGAACCAAGGACCGCATACGCGGTCCGAAAGGCGCTAAGCATTATCAGACGAGAAGAAGATCTTCATTCTATTATCTTGGCGGCAATGCGTGCGATACGAGATGTCAACAAGATTGGTTTAATAAGTTCGGCGAGCAAGCAATCAATCACTTCGGCAGAATACATGAGCCAATTAAATTAACAGAAGAAAATGCGTGGTTTAAATATAGAGATTGGCGAAACGAGGGCGATAGATTTTATTTTGCTAATCAATTAAGTGAGCAACGAATACCAATCACAGAAGAACAATACAACGATGAAAGTTTAGTTCGTCCATAACTAATGGTCGACGCGCCTTCGGCGCGTCGGCTCCCCTTGACATTACTTATAAGATTTAGTAGGATAACAGTATGACTAAAAGAATATATAAAAGAACTAATCCATTCTCTGGACAATCAGAAGTATTAACAAACGATGAAGCAATGTTATACGATATGATTAAACAAGCTGAGCAGATGGAAGAATATACCAAGATGCAAAAGGGATTAGATAAGTTTAGTAGATTAAATCCCAAAGCTTACATGACATTGTTAGATTAAATAATTATCCGCGTCGCGCCTTCGGCGCTCCGCGGCTCTCGCCTCGCGGCTCACGCCGCTCGGCGGGGTTTCCCCCTTCAATAGTGGGAACCATTTCCCTCCTGGAATTTGCAATCACCTGTAGCTTAAAACATTAAATTAAAAAGGGGTCCCAAATTCTTACCCTTTAGTCCTTGATTTAGACTGTTAAAGCCGTTAAATTCATTATGGGTCCCATTTATGCAGATAAACCTAGAAAAAATAAAAAAATTACCACCAGATGTAAAAAAAGACTTCTATAAGATGTATCTGAAGTATACGGAGAAGAAGCATGAAGCCAAGGTCCGTGATGACTTTTTAAGCTTCGTGAAGCATATGTGGCCTGACTTTATTCAGGGGTCCCATCACAAGATTGTAGCAAGTAAATTTAATGATATGGCAACGGGTAAAAGTAAAAGAATCATTATTAATATGCCCCCTAGGCATACAAAATCTGAATTTGCCTCATCACTACTACCGGCCTGGATGATTGGCAGAAACCCTAAATTAAAAATTATTCAAACCACTCACACAGGAGAATTGGCTATTCGTTTTGGCAGAAAAGCTAAAACGTTAATTGATTCTCCAGAATATCAGCAGATTTTTAAAACTAGACTTAGAGAAGATTCACAAGCCGCGGGCCGTTGGGAAACAGCACAAGGTGGTGAATACTTTGCTGCTGGTGTTGGCGGAGCCATCACGGGCCGTGGTGCGGATCTCTTGATCATTGATGATCCACACTCGGAACAAGATGCTTTGAACTTGACCGCGCTGGAGCGTGCTTATGAATGGTACACTTCAGGACCACGACAACGTCTTCAACCCGGTGGACAGATCATCTGCGTTATGACCAGATGGAATACAAAAGATTTAACAGGCATGTTGATGCAGGCCCAGAAAGAAGCTAAGGCCGATCAGTGGGAACTCATCGAGTTTCCGGCAATCATGCCGAGTGGTAAACCTGTATGGCCGGAATACTGGAAGCTGGGCGAACTCGAAACAGTTAAGGCCTCGCTATCACTTGGTAAATGGAATGCTCAGTGGATGCAAAATCCCACCTCAGAAGAAGGAGCCATTATCAAAAGAGAATGGTGGAAGAAGTGGAAGCACGACTGGATGCCAACCTTGGATCATGTGATACAATCTTATGATACCGCATTTATGAAAAAAGAAACGGCAGACTTTAGCGCGATTACTACGTGGGGCGTGTTCCGTGAAACGGTAGACAAGCCTCCGAGTCTTATACTCGTGGACGCCATTAAAGGAAGGTACGAGTTTCCAGACTTAAGGCGTAAGGCTCTCGAATCATATAAATACTGGCAACCGGAAACGGTGCTCGTCGAAGCGAAAGCATCAGGACTGCCCTTGACTTACGAATTACGGAACATGGGCATTCCAGTTATTAACTTTACACCCTCAAAAGGAAATGATAAGCATACAAGAGTAAACTCGGTCGCACCGCTGTTTGAAAGCGGGACCATATGGGCGCCCACTCACAAAGAGTTTGCACAAGAGGTAATAGAGGAATGCGCAGCATTTCCTTACGGGGATCATGACGACTTAGTCGACTCCATGACGCAAGCCGTTATGCGATTTAGACAGGGCGGATTAATACCGCATCCTGAGGACTACAAAGATGAGAAAATTATAAGAGCTAAGAGGGTTTACTATTAATGAGATTAGGATTTGAAGCAATCGAATTTGTAATTAGAAAGTTCTTGGCAAAGAACAAAGAAGGTATCGCCACAATTCCAGGACGAGACATGAAAGATAAAATTAGATTGCTCGTCGATAAATACGCAAAGCTTTTTAGTATGAGAGGTAAAGACGTTAACAACGTTACTGTTAAAGAAGTGCAAAATGAGATTGATTATGGCATGGCGTTATCGAAACAAAAACGTAAAAATATACCGGATGTAAAAGAAGGACTTAAACCAGTAGAAGGAGCAGAAGCTAAACCTTTTATGGGCTTTAAACCTAAAGTCGTCTCAAAAGGTGTTAGTGACGAAGCTGCAACAAGTCAAATTAACAAATTAAGAGAGGACCTTCCTCGTATGAATCGAAATGAATTAGATCAACTAATTAAAGATGTAGTAGGCAGAAAGGCATATGCTTCTTTTGATGACGTGCAAAGAAAAGAGTTGTTAGACGCGATTGAATACCAGACGACACATAAACCCGATTTTGCATCCGGCGGCTTAGTGGATTTATTGAGTCTATAATGAAAATACACGAATATAATCAAATGATGGCGTATCTAACTCGCCCGAGTTATGTTTCGGGGGGAAGAGTGGGGTTTAAAGATGCTGGTATCGTTAATGATATAGCTTTACGATATAATTTAGATGATACGATTAAACAACAATTAAAGGCCCTTTACGAAAGTATTTCAAATTATAAAAAAACAAATGATCCTTCGGTTGTTCAAAAAAGAATAGATGGTTTTGCTGAAGCCTTTAAAAGAATTACCGGTCGTTTACCGGTAGCTAATGAAATTGCATCTTTTGGGGCTGGTAGTGTCACAGCGACGAGCACCAATAAAGCTAAATATTTAAAAGAAGGTACTAACTTCATGGAAGAGACAGAAGCCATGAAAAAAACGAAACGTTTTAGACCAATGCCTTATGAAGAACGGGTTTTAACATTGTTTGACGAACAATTAAGAACACTTCCTGAAGCTAATATTTCTGCAATTGCTAGAGAAATTTTTAATAAGGATGATGCTGATTCCAGAAGAGCAGTAAGAAATGTTTTAGAAGCAAAAAGAGATTTTAAAAGAACACCTAATCCTAAATACGAAGGACCTTTAACTGAAGGACAAAGAGCTAAAAAGTCCAGACAGACAAAATTAAAAAAAGTTACAGATCTTGAACTTGAAAAATTGATTCGAGCAAGAGAGGGAAGTGGTCTTAATTTACACCACATGGAATCTAAAAGATGGAACGTGACTATGGGGAATTTATCTTATGTTGATGCCAGTTTAAATCAAAATGTGCTTATGGATGGGGATGCACAACTAGAAAAATGGTACAAGCAGAGAGATGCATTAGCAGATGATGCTATCGAAGCCCATAAAGCGATTAATGAAAAAGGAAAAAACTTTGTTAAACAGAAAAAATTTAAAGGGTATTTAAACTTTAAAACCTACGACCCTACAACTAAAAAATTCAGTGATGTGGGTATGGATCTTAGTAAAGCGATTATTCCCGAAGGACAATTAGAAGAGCTTAGAAATATACCACTCAAAGAATTAACTAAAGACCAAAAAAATAAAGTGGTTGAAGTTGCTGAAAAGGTTAGAGCTGGTTTAGCTAAAGGTGAGCCTGGAATTTTAAAAAAAGGTATAGGTATGTTGGGTAAAGGCTTAGGAAGAATTGTAATGGGAGCTATCGGTCCTACAGGCATCGTTGGCGCGACTGCAGGATTCGGTGTTGATCCGAAAAGTGCCGTAGATAGAATGAGCATAGAAGCAGAGGCGGCGTTTGCGCCAGAACTTGTGAAATCAACAATCGGTGCTACCAAAGGAATGAAGAATAGAGGTGCACAAAAAGTTGTACAACAACTTTTAAATTTAGGAATGAAAACGCCAACTGCATTAAGAGTTGCAAGAATAGCACAACCCCTGGGCCTTTTGGCTTTAGGTGGTGAAGGTTTATATAAGATGTACAAAGAAGGACATTTTGAAAAGGAAAGAATGATGCCTTCATTAATGGATAAAGAAGCTTATGCAGGAGCACAACAAGAACAGTTTGATGTAAACCAACCGATGTTTAACCAAGGCGGCCGTGTAGGTTTAGCCAAAGGACCGAAAGATCCAAGTAAAAGAGTATTTTTAAAAGGTGTTGCTATGGCATCTTTACTTCCATTCGTAGGTAAATATTTTAAACTTGCAGCACCGGCAACAAAAGCCACTGTAGCATATACAGGACCGATTCTTGAAGGTCTTGGAAACAAATTAAAATGGGTTCAGCTTCTTGCTAAACGACTCTGGAATGAAGGCGATGACATCACGGAGACAGCAGCAACGATGGACAGACAAATTGTTAAAAGTGGTACATTAGAATCTGGAGATGAAGTTGCGATGTATTATGACGAACCCTCTGGGAATGTACGATTTGAAGTGACTCCTAAAAAAACAGAAACGGGATATGGATACGAAACAAAAAGTGGCGCTTACAACAAGGGGTATGAACTAGAATATAAAGCCCCTGAAGTTATTGAAGAAGGAGGGATGAAAGGTACAAAAACCAAATCTGATGTCAGTGTAGGTGAAGTAACACCTGTTCGTACAGCAGATGATTTTGATTTTGATGTTACAGAATCCTCAGTTGATGATGCAATGTCTGATTTAACGGAATTAGAAGCTTTTGCGAAAAATAAAACAACTAAACAGATACATAAGAAAAAAGGAACAAAACCAAAGGATACATTCCCTGATTATGATCCCCCGGACCCCTATGACTTTGAAATTGACTAAAACAGTACCTCCAAAGCGAGGACCAACACCACAAGGCTTGAATATTAACTATAAAAAGGATAGAACCTTAACAACGGAGAATAAATGGCGGAGATTGACAAAGCGTTACCCAACGTTAAACAAACAGTAACTATACCAGGATCCCAAGAGGTTGAATTAGAGCAACAGGAGCATCTTAAAGAGCAAGTTGAAGCTGGACAACCAATTGATGTTCAAGAAAACGAAGATGGTAGTGTTGATATTAATTTTGACCCTTCCATCGGAAGTGTTGAGCAATCAGGAGATCATTTTGCAAATTTAGCAGAATTATTACCGGATGGTGCCCTGGATCCATTAGGATCTAAACTTTTTACAGATTATCAAGATTATAAAAATTCAAGAAAAGACTGGGAACGAGCTTATACCTCAGGATTAGATCTTTTAGGGTTTAATTATGATGATAGATCAGAACCTTTTAAAGGAGCATCGGGTGCAACGCATCCTGTGCTTGCAGAAGCCGTTACTCAGTTTCAATCATTAGCTTATAAAGAATTATTACCTTCAACAGGTCCCGTAAGAACACAGATCGTTGGAATGTTGTCTCCTGATAAAGAGCAACAAGGAATTCGTGTAAAAGAATTTATGAATTATCAGATCATGAATAAAATGCCTGAGTACGAGGCTGATTTTGATCAAATGTTATTTTATTTACCTTTAGCAGGCTCTGCATTTAAAAAAGTTTATTATGATGAAATTATGAAGCGAGCTGTGTCTAAATTTGTTCCTGCAGATGATTTGGTGGTACCTTATACTGCTTCTTCTTTAGATGATTGTGAATCAGTTATTCATATGATTCGTATGACAGAAAATGAATTAAGAAAACAGCAAGTTGGAGGATTTTATAGAGATATTGAACTAACTCCAACTCATTTAATTGAATCTGAACTTCAAGAAAAGGAAAGAAAGCTTGAAGGAACAACAAGAGGACGTGATGATCGTATGTTTACGATTCTTGAATGTCATATTAGTCTAGATTTAGAAGGTTTTGAAGATAAAGATGCCGAAGGAAATCCAACAGGCATTAAAATGCCTTATTTGGTCACAGTTGAAGAAGGAACAAGAAAAATTTTATCCATTCGTAGAAATTATCAAGCCGGTGACCCGATGAAAAAGAAAATTGACTATTTTGTTCATTTTAAATTCTTACCCGGCCTTGGTTTTTATGGTTTTGGTTTAATTCACATGATTGGTGGATTATCTAGAACTGCAACAGCTGCTTTAAGACAACTTTTAGATGCAGGAACACTCGCAAATCTTCCTGCAGGATTTAAAATGCGTGGAATTAAAATGAGAGACGAAGCACAAGCCATTCAACCCGGAGAATTTAGAGATGTAGATGCTCCAGGTGGAAATTTGAAAGATGCATTCATGATGCTTCCATTTAAAGAGCCCTCTCAAACCTTATTACAACTTATGGGAGTCGTGGTACAAGCAGGACAACGATTCGCTTCAATAGCGGACCTGCAAGTGGGTGATGGGAATCAACAAGCAGCTGTGGGCACGACTGTAGCTATGTTGGAAAGAGGCTCAAGAGTTATGTCAGCCATTCATAAGAGATTATATGCATCAATGAAGAAAGAATTTACATTGCTTGCTCGAGTTTTTAAACTTTATCTACCACCCGTATATCCATACGATGTTGTTGGAGGCCAAAGACAGATTATGCAAACGGACTTTGATGACAGAGTAGATATTCTGCCAGTTGCGGATCCGAATATCTTTAGTCAGACTCAACGAATCTCCCTCGCACAGACGGAGCTGCAATTGGCGGCCTCAAATCCTCAACTTCATAATCAATATGAAGTGTATCGAAACATGTACGAGGCTTTAGGAGCAAAAGATATTGACTTAATTTTAAAAAAACCACCAAGACCAATGCCAAAAGACCCGGCTTTAGAGCATATTGATGCTTTAGCAGGCGTTGCATTCCAAGCATTTCCTGGACAAGACCACAGAGCACATATTACAGCTCACTTAAACTTTTTAGCAACGAATATGGTTAGAAATTCACCTATGGTTTTAGCAACTATAGAGAAAAATTGCCTTGAACACATCTCTTTGATGGCTCAAGAGCAAATTGAGATAGAATTTAAGGATGAATTACCTCAACTTGCGCAAATGCAACAGCAAGCACAGCAAAACCCACAACTACAACAACAGGTTATGCAGCTTCAGCAACGAATTGAAGCACGAAAAGCTGTTTTAGTGGCAGATATGATGGAAGAATTTGCTAAAGAGGAAAAAGCAATTACTTCACAATTTGACCATGACCCTATTGCTAAGTTAAGATCAAGAGAATTAGATATTAGAGCAATGGATAATGAGAAGAAACGTGAAGAAGCTACTCAAAAACTTAATTTAGAGAAAATGAAGACGTTGATGAATCAAGGAATTCAGGAAGACAAACTGGATCAGAATGAAGAATTGGCTGAACTAAGAGCTGATACTTCAATTGAGAAGCAAGAAATGGCAAACGAGAACCGTTTGACACTTGCAAGAATGAAACCTAAAACAAATGGAAGGAGCAACTAATGGCGTGGAACTATTTAAAGCAAAAATCAGCTAAAACTCCAGATGCACGGAGAAATGATAAGCCGGTTAAACAGGAAAAATTTGTAAAAGACACAAATCCTGT
>VTLG01015560.1_pt1 | contig 10299 bp, 11 predicted proteins | sample 4694571 | NCBI WGS metagenome assembly VTLG01 (sample SAMN12604809, study PRJNA352737) | marine metagenome | biome: ENVO:00000447; feature: ENVO:00000209|ENVO:00000569|ENVO:01000036; material: ENVO:00002151; isolation source: viral sequences binned using virsorter ... | reverse complement strand
GGGAAATTGTAGGATCTTGAATTAGATCCTTGTCTTTTTCTATGTGATCTTCTATTGTTTTCATAATAGTACCTCCTTATACTATGGCTATTTAATCATCTCCAGGCGTGTCTCTTACAAGCCTAAGATATGTATAACATTGTACACCATTTGCGGTGAAATGTACAGTGTGTCTTAGATCCTTAATAAGATAATATCCAGACATCCATTCATCAACACCACCCATACTTCTTATCAACTTTACATTTATTAAGTTACCCGCTTCTAGTTCAAGGTTCATGGCAACGGTGCAAACTAAGGATTTGGATAATAAACTCTCATACCTCATTCTAGACTGGCTGATCACTTTATGTGGATTATATTCTCCGTCACCAGAACTAATTGTTCCATCTATTCTCATTGTGAAATCAACAATTGGAACTCTTGTGGTTCTACTAGGATTTTCATTGAGATCAAAATTTAAATCAACTAACTCTGCATCTCCCAGATGAGATTGTTTTGAGTTTGATTTTGAAAAAGAAACTTCCTTTGTATCATACAATGTATGAAGATTAAAATATTTTCTATTTTCACCATACATTGAATTTCTCATCTGTTCTGTGATGTTTTGATCATATTCAAATCGAGGGTCATATAAATTAAAATTAGGATTATCCGACAAAGTTTCATTTTGAAAATATTGCAGCACTCCATTTTTCTTACCATCTGATATGATTGTGTCAATACTTTTAAACTTATATCCAGTCTTTGTCATCCAAAATAAAAATCCAACTCGATCACTTCCACCACCGTCTTCTGGCATCGATCCAGACATAGCTCTTCTAGCTAACCAATATATTGATTTAAAAGGTGTCCAATAATTACCAAAGAATCCATCAGAATTTGCAGTCTCTTCGATGTCTAACATCTCATCATTAGTTTCTTTAATATTAAATTTCAAAATATTTTCTACATGAGTGCTGGCTTTAATTTTAGGATCATATCTTTTTGTACATCTTTCCTTTTGATTATTAACAATACTCTCTGGATTAACTCTTATGGTAAATGAATTTGCAGTTGACTCAGACTCATTTTGAACAAATGATGTCAAAACTAATCCATCAAACTCTAATGTTCCACTATCATGTTGAATTTCTAAGCTTACTCTTTCTGTACCTCTGAGTTGAAGATCAGATAATACACCTTGACTTGATATGAATAAAATTTCAAATTCAAAAACAGGTTCAAATATACTTTCATAGTAATCTATTGACAATACTGTATCAATATTATCTCCTAACACTGCATCTACTCCAGTCTCTAGACCAGATATAGTTAAATTTTTAATAAGTACGTTCTTAATATATGACATTAGGCTGTTGGTGGATCCGTAATAATGATGACTGTGTTAGTTATTCCTGTATCTATATTTAACGAGGAAAATAAATCCTCAAATTCTAAATTTTTAATTGACTCATTTCTAATAAATTGTTCTTGAGATCCAGAAGGATCAAAGGAACCTGATTTAAACTCAAAATCTTTGGAGCCTTTCTTGTATTTAAAAGTTCCACCTCTAATTATAGTTTCTGGAGTTTTAAAATTTTTATCAATTTTACTAATTCTTTTTATTAACTTTTTGTATGATTTTACTATACTATCTCTTACTAATGGAAGTCCTACTCCTGCTTTTTTAGATTCTTCAAATAATTTTTTAATTTCTGATCCATATCTGTCAATCTGTAAAGCACTAGTTTCATAAGTTTTTCTCAAAGCATCACTTTCATCAAGAAAATCCATTTCAGATAATTTACCTTTTTTATATTTGTTTACTAACGTTTGATTATCACGTAAGTAACGTTTATTTAAATCCGATTTTAATGCTGTTGGACTCTGTAAATTTTTCGACTTCATAAAATCGAAAATTTTATATTCTGGTATCTTTTTCTCGATATCTTTAATTTTTTTATTATAATTCCTTAATCTAGCTCTATTTCTTATAGCTCTACCTCTCGGACTAATTTCTGGGAAATTTTTAGTATTTGCCATTCTCATTCTAGCAGCAGGAGACAAATCGTAAATATTACTAACATTTTCTCTTGAAAAATTCAATAATGATCCAGTTTTTTCTGTAGGTGAAAACTTTTTAACAGGTTTCCTAAAAGGTTTCCCAAAGAAGTTAGGTATCTTAACTGGTTGTGGTTGTACTGGTTTACCGATGCCTGGTGTTGGAATTATTGTATTAGCTCCAGGCGGTGATATTACTTTAGGTTTTGAAATCAGACTTTTAACACCACCAAAAATAAGACCAATATTAAAAACAGTTCCAATAATATTAGCAGCTTGTTTTATTAGAGGCCTTGTATAAGTAACCACTTCCTCTTCCATAGGGACTCTGGGTGGCAACATGGGTATATTAAGACCACTCTTCTTTTTCTCTTCTTCAATCGTATCACCAAATAGAACTCCTGCTTTACCACGCATGATGGGAATACGTGGAATTGTTCTTTGCAATCTATCATTAAGACTTTTTATTGTATCTAAATCCCTATCAAGTAAGCTATTTTTAGTTTTTATAATATTAACAACATTAGAAAGAGAATTTCTAGTCTGTATGAGTTGAGTTCTTATGACTTTAATTTGTTCTGAAGACTCATCAACAGATTCATTGGAGGAATCTATTGGCATTAAATCTGTTATGGGATTAAATTTAGCCATCATACACTCCTCACAAATCCTTCATATGGAGATGATCTACGTTCTGGGCTCAAACTGGCAAAATTAGAGGGTAACACAGACGTAGGGTTACTTGAACCTTCACCACCAACTATCTCTTTAGCTGTGGTCATATCTATAATCTGAACGTTACCACTCATTGAATCTACAGGAGAATAAGCCACATTAGTGGCTGGATTAATTATTTGTGTAAAATTGTCGCCTCCCACTTGATCAATAGTTGCTGTAAGAATATTACTTCTATTATTACTTTTTACATTATCTTGTTTTTTCAAATTTAATATTCTTTGTTTTTCTTTTATTATTTCTTGTCTTTTTTCAAATTTCTCTTTTTCGGTCAACCTTTCAGAATCAAGAACTACCCCCTTATCTGGATTTTGACTATATGGATCAGCATCAATTATTGATATATCATCTACAATACCTTCCAAATTATTTTCTGGAGTTGATGCGTTACCGACAGGTGGCATGCCACCCACCAAGTCTTCTTCAAGAACATCATCATCTCTACCGTACTTATCAATTAAATCATCACCAAAGAGTATCTTAGATTCCTCCTCTTCGGGTTCATTTTCGCCTCCAAAAGAAAGATCTGATAACTCTAATCCTAGTGACAATAATAAAGCTTTAGATAAATCTTTTGATAAGTTGCCAGTTTTAGTTGCAATTTTTTTCTTTTGTCTTGTTACAAAATTAAATATGGATCTCTCAAATCTTGTTCTGGATCTTGTTTTTCCCTTTTTTGCAATTTCTTCCTCTAAATCATCTATTAATTCCTGTCTATATTTACTTTCTATGACTGAGCTATTAAGCATCGCTTGACCTATAGCCCCAATATTATTGTTTATTTGTTGTATTATACCTACTAAACCAGTAAAACTATCTACAACAGACTCCTTTGTATTAAGATCAGGAGCAACCGTTGTACCTAAAACTAATGATTGATTTTTTGCAATATTGTCAAGAACAGATTGATTTGTAGCTTCTATATCTGGAGCATCATCTAATCTACCACTACGATCACCAAGAAATCTTAATGCACCCTCCTGAGTTGGAATACTACCTTTATTTTCATCTTTTAAATTTAGGAGTCTATTATTTAAATTTAAATTTTGTTTTTTTGTTACTGTTTTTCCAGCAAGTTTATCTACTAAAGAACCTATAGGATTACCAGTTAAATAATTAATAAACTGACCTAAAAACGCAGTGTTTACAACTTTGTTAAAAGTTATTCCACCAATAAACTTTTTAAGAGCTGGTAAAAATGGTATGATTACTTTAGGTGACATTATCCTAATCCTTGTTGTTGTTGCCTTTTCATCTTCTCAGCCTCTAAGTAGTTTCTTAATAAGTTAACATAAATGTCTCTTTCCCAAGGCATCATGTTCTCAATCTCAGTTAATGAGTATTTATGATACTGTATCAAAGAAAACGTTAATTCATAGTATGACTCTGCACTTAGAGCCATACTTAACCGAAAAAACTCGCCAGTCCCTCCAATGTAACTGTAGATTTGACTTTTGTTTTAGGGTTTTCAACTTCAATCTCATGTGATAGTTGAGGCATGGTATCAAAGAAATTTTCAACTTCTTTGAATTGTGATGAATTCAGTCTCTCCACAAATTCAAGTAATTCTTTTTTAGTACAATCTTTAGCTTCCCATGCTTCCTCATCACTAAAAACCATATCAATACATGACGAAATAATATCAAAACTATTATCTCTATCTAAATCAAAATTAAAATTATCATCAATAAACTGATCTAATGATGGATATTTTAATCTCATTGTGTAAGTATCATCAAGTTTAATGTCAGGATTATGATCTTTATTCTTTTTCACCTTAATCTCGTCAATATAAATTTGTGTATTAACCTTAGTTTCATTATCATCAGGACATGTAATTACAAGGTCAATACTCTCTCCTACAGATCGAGAACGAATATTTAAAAACAAATATTCAATATCAAAAGTGGGTAATTCATCAATTTTAACGCCCTTTGTTAAAATACAATTTTTAAGAACATCCTTTATAGCTCTAGAAATATCCTTCATGGAATTACTTTCTATCGCAAGTATAAGAATTTTCTCCTCTTTAACTAAGAATGGTCTATATTTAATTTTCTTACCATTTGATGGTAGAGTTAACTCATAAGAAGGCGTAACAATGGTTGGTAATGGCATAATAATCTATTCAGTATTTTATATAGGAGGGTTATTTAAGCGACTTTAGAATTGATTGTAATCCTTTCGATTGTTTTCGAGTTGTAAAACCACTTCCTCTCTCATTTTGTTGTTGAGCTCCACTAAAGTTACCACCTTTCCTTCCTCTATCTTTTACTCCACTACCTCTTTTATTAGTTGGATTACCCGATCCACCAGCATAGCCATCTGAATTAGTAGGATTGACTGAAGTTTTATCTTTCTGATTGTAAGATTTGGTTTTAGGCATGAAAGAAGAGGATCCATATTGACCCATCCAAGGATCAAATGAATCTGAATATCCTTTCCAACCAGACCTAATCATACCTTTAGTTACATTCTCCATCACATATCTTTCATATCTGAAAGTAACATTTAGTTTTAAAGTTGAACCAGAATCATAATTTACAGGTGTAGATGAAACTGATAGTGGCCATGCTCTAATAAAACAATAATATAAAAATCCGATACCAGTTTCAAAATAATCCTTATTAAATTTTGCAATACTCATTGTGCATTTATAATCTTTAGGATAACTTAAAGTCATAATCTGATTATTAGCCTTCCCATCCACTTGTCCATGTAAAGGATTTATTAGTTGTGTCCACGATTCAAAGAATCTCATGACTTTATAATCTCTATCAACCATAAACGTAAAAGTTACGTCATCATATATTCTTTTAAATGGCATTCTCTCTGTTATTCCCTGTCTATCACCAGAAACTTCTACATCTGCGAAAGATGATCCAGGCAAAACTGCATCAGATACATATAAACCTAAATCTTCATCTATAAATCTTCTCTCTACACCGACATCTGATGCTGCATTATACACATCTAAGTTAGGTTCTATAAAAATTTGATACTTATTATCAAGAGCCACTGTCTGGAATCTTGATCGTATCGCATTGATTGGGTATTTGGTGGGTCTTCTTGACATTATCTCTAAATAGATATCAGCTAGTTATCATCTTTTATTTATGAGCTATAGTGGAAGGTATAGGCCTACCAATCCCAGAAAATACAAAGGAGATCCCAGAAACATCGTTTATAGGTCGTTATGGGAACGTAAATTCATGGTATATTGTGATTCTCACGATCATATTATTGAATGGGGTAGTGAAGAATTTGCAATACCATACAGAGATCCAGTCAGTGGCCGTAGGAGAAGATACTTTCCAGATTTCTATATCAAGTATGTTGATGGATCTAAGAACACTCGTCGTATGGTAATTGAAGTCAAACCAGCAAGACAATGTAAGGAACCAGTCACAAATCCATCAAAGAAAACTAAAACATGGATGAATGAGGTTTATACATGGGGTGTAAATCAGGCTAAATGGAAGGCTGCAAAAGACTTTTGTGATGATAGACTATGGGAATTTAAAATCTTTACAGAGAAGGAACTAGGTATTAAATGAGTATCGCTTCCCAAATCATACAAGAAGCAGGCAAACGAAACCGCAGTCGTGATTGGTATCGTAGTATGTTGATGACTGCTTTGCAGAATTACCAAGGTGCAGAATATGACGATCCTGGCGAATTTGGTGAAGTATCTGGGCCAGTAGAGGTTGGTGAACTATACTTCTTTAACTATGTTGCAACTAAACCAGAGAAGTTGAAGTATTATGACCAGTTTCCCATGAGTTACGTGTTAGGTGTGTTTAAAGATGGATTCCTTGGAGCCAATCTACATTACCTAAATAATAAATTAAGAGAAGGAGTCGCAAAAAGCCTTCTAAATAGTGGCGACGGTGCAGTTGTACCCAGAAAGACAATACATAGGTATTATTTCAGTGGTATACAAGGTAATATTATGAGAATACCCGAATCGGAGATGGCAGAGGTGTCTTTATTACCTACATCAAAATTTATCAATAATGACGGTAACGATCTTCCAGCTTACAGAGTATGGAGGGAGAAGTAATGTCTATATTTCATAGTGGTAGATTAAAAAATTCTGTTGGCAAAAAATATTATTTTTCCTTAGATACTACCTCTGGTAGTTCATCATATAGTGTATATACATTCAGTGACAATGCAGATTATGATAATAAAACAGGTACTTTGATGTATACGGAACCCCTTAGAAAGTTCAAAAAAGGTGCAACTGATGATTTAGTAGATGATAATGCAACACTCATCGATGAATATGGTTCGATAGATTTCTTAGATACTGTGAGAACTCAAGTTTTAAATTTAATAACGAGGTAATATTATGTCATTAAATGAATTTAGAGGATCGCAAGAATTTGAAGAGGTTCAAAAACTAAACCAAGCTATAAGAGACGGAATAGAATCCACAGGAATACCTAACGGTATGGCAACTCAAGGTGGTGTAACAACTCAAGCAGCAATTGATGCTGGTATTGCAGCTCGTAAAGAGGCTGCTGCAGAGAGAGAAGAGAGAAAAAAATCACAAGTTGCATCCTATAAAAATCCACTCAGAAAAATAGGTGGTGGTGGTGTTTTACAATACCCTATAGATTTGGATACAGATATACAGGATTACTTTGAAATACAAATATTCAGATATAGACCAGCTCAATCCTTACCATCATTAACAAATAACAATCAAGGATACAGTTACGATTCTCAAGGAAATGCAACAAATGTAGGAATAAATCCTGTTACCAAAAAAGAAGTTCCATTATATGGAAGTTATTATGCTGGTTCAAATAGAAGAGGAAATAGACAAAATTTTAGATTACAGGACTTGCAATCAACAATACAACTACCGATACCACCATCAATAAAAGACATGAATTCTGTTGATTTTTATGGAGGAACAATGAGTGGAGTTGCAGCTGCAGCTTTTAGTCCAATTATAAACAACCTTCTTGGTCAAAGAGGCGATCCTACTGATTTAGAAACTGCTACTGGTGGAAATATATTTCAACAACTTAGAAGAAAAGCAGGCAATATTTTTAATTCAACTGGAAACATATCCAACTCACTTTTAGCTGAAGTAAGAACCGCACTTGATAATAAGGGTTTTAAGAGAGTTACTTCAGCTCAAGCAATTGCTCAAGCCATAGGTGCGTTAGGAGTAAATATTGACGTTGATCAAGCTATTACAAGATCATCAGGAGCAGTTAGAAATCCTAATTTAGAATTACTATTTAAGGGGCCTGCATTAAGAAATTTTAGTTTCACTATTAGATTGACACCAAGAAATACAGATGAATCAAAAAGAATTCGTATGATTGTTAGAGCTTTAAAACAACATTCTGCCGTTAAAAGAAATCCACAATTGTTCTCAGGAACAAATGACATTGGTTCAAACTTCTTATTAGGAACTCCAGACGTATTTAAACTAAGATACATCAAAGCTAGAACTCAGAAAGATATCAAAGGTTTAAATAAATTTAAAACATGTGCATTAAACTCAATATCTGTTGATTACACAGGCGAAGTTGGTAGATTTGCTGCATATGAAGAGGATAGTCAACCAATTACAACTATAATGTCACTCTCATTTACAGAATTAGCACCTATATACGATGCTGATTATGCAGAATTTACCACCGATGATGATGTAGGTCTCTAAATGTCTAACTATTTCCGCAGATTACCGAATCTTGATTATCCCTCTCTTTTAAAAACAAGGAAGAGTAATTTAGATTTTGTTCAAACAAAAAATTTATTTCGCAGAGCAAAAGTCAGAGAAGACTTATTTGCTGATTTCATGCAGTTTGACAAATACAAAATTATTGGTGATGAAAGACCTGATAATGTATCTGAAAAGGTATATGGAACTAACAATTTCGATTGGGTGGTTTTGATGGCTAATAATATTATTGATGTTTATAACGAATGGCCTCTAACTCAACAACAATTAAATCGATACTTAAATGACAAATATACACCACAGGAATTAGTTAGTGTTCATCATCATGAGACGGTTGAATTTAGAGATCGAGATAATCAAGTTATTCTACCAGCTGGATTAATAGTTGATGAAAATTGGAGTATGGAGTATTTTTCTGGTGGACAAATTAGATCAACAGACACACCATCATCAACCAGTAACATGAGTGAAAAACCAATAAGATCAGTAACTCACTTGGAATTTGAAAATCGTTTAAATGAAGATAAAAGAAATATAAACGTTCTTAAACCAGATTTATTAGGATTGTTCTTAAAAGATTTCGACAGGATTATGAAATATGACAAGTCTTCACAATATGTCAACAGAAAACTCAAAAAAACCGAAAATCCACGTATAAAGTAAAAAAACCCCTGGCCGTGATTTTGGCCAGGGATTTTTTTTCCGCTTTTTTTGGAATTTAAAGCTATTTTTGGTGGCTCTACTCTTCAGCGAGTTTTTGGAAATAACTTAGTGCATCATCCTCATCTTCATCATGAGAGGCGGTGGCCACGGCCACGGTCTCTGTGGCTCTGTTTAGACCTTCACTTAGGTCTTCATATTGACCACGAGATGTATCTTCTTCAATGACAGCTGCAGGCTTAGACTTGTTACCAAGAACATAAGCAAGACGAGTCTTGAGGTCATCATAAGACTTGAACTTATCACTTGAGATTATCTCTTGAAGAGAATACTCTTTCTTCCATACTGCTTCTAAAGCTTCGTCATCACTCAAAAGTGGTGATGGTGCAGCAAATTCTGAACTATCGTAGTTCCAGAAACCAGCTACCTTCTTGATCTTGATCTTAAAGTCAGCACCCTGCCAGAAATCAAAAGGATTGATTGCATTTTCATCCTCAAACTCTGGTTGCATTGCTTCTTGGATCTTATCAAATATTTTCTTACCAAACTTATATAAGAACACACCACCTTCATTAGAAGGATTAGCTGGATCTTTTACAATGTAAACGTTTGCGTAGTATGATAACTTACGTTTCTGTTTACGTGCTATTTCTTTGTTTGCGTCTGAACCAGAGTTCCACAACTGTGAATTATGTTCAGATACTGGATCTTTTGAACCAAGAGTGGTCAAAGAGTTCTCCATGTACCAACCGCCAGGGCCTTGAAATGCATGAGAATACATTTTCACCCAAGGAATATCTTCTCCCTCTGGTGCTGGTAAGAATCGAATAACAGCATAACCGTTACCTGATTTGTCAACTTCTGGTTTCCAGAGACGTTCATCTCCACCAGATGTAGTATTCATTTTTTCGACTTCTCTAACCAATTTAGATGTTAGGGAGCCAAGCTTGGATTGTTTTTTTAAGTCTGAAAAAGACATGGATTAAATTAGATTAAATTAGATTAGTTTTGATAGACCATCTGCCCCACCCTTTCGGATTGCATCTTAGGTCAAAAAAGGAGGGAGGTTGGATTCCTGTGTACCAACAAATAACGGGCATTACTACAGTAAGTAAATACGTTATTGCCTGAGACCCGATTGGTTGATCGGTTCT
>VTLG01013862.1_pt1 | contig 10300 bp, 11 predicted proteins | sample 4694571 | NCBI WGS metagenome assembly VTLG01 (sample SAMN12604809, study PRJNA352737) | marine metagenome | biome: ENVO:00000447; feature: ENVO:00000209|ENVO:00000569|ENVO:01000036; material: ENVO:00002151; isolation source: viral sequences binned using virsorter ... | reverse complement strand
TAGTAATATCTGCTGGTATTGAAACTGCACAGGTGGAAGTATGAGTAAAGTTATCGGTTCTGGTGGTGGTGGCGGAAAAGGTGGAGGTGGAGGAGGTGGTACTCCTACCGAGGCTAAAGATAATCTTGACTCAAAACAATTTGCTAAAGTATTAGATTTAATAGGTGAAGGGGAGATTGAAGGATTAGTAGATGGTGCAAAATCTATATTTTTAAATAACACACCATTACAAGCTGCTGATGGTACTTTTAATTTTAAAGATGTAACTTTTGAAGCTAGAACTGGTACTTCTAGTCAGACTAATATTCCAATAACAAAAAATGTAGAAACTACAAAATCTACAGGATTTTCTACAGTAGAACAGGCAACACCTAGAGTTGTTCAAATAACAGATTCTAGTGTTGATGCAGTTTCAGTAACTATTACCGTTCCGTCATTACAATCTGTAAGTGATAAAGGAGATATTTTTGGTACAGAAGTTCAGTTAGAAATAGCTATTCAATATAGTGGTGGATCATATTCAACTGTTGTTTCTGGTAATGCAGGAACTATTACAGGTAGAACCCCTGATACTTACCAAAGAGATTATTTAATAAATTTAAGTGGTGCTTTTCCTGTCAATATTAAAGTTACGAGAATAACGGCTGATAGTACTTCAACTAAATTAGCTAATGCAATTCAGTTTAACAGTTATGTAGAAATCAAATATGATCAAAGAACTTATCCTAATAGTGCATTAGTAGGTTTGAAAGTTGATGCAGAACAATTTTCATCAATTCCTACTAGAAAATATTTAGTAAAAGGTATCAAAGTAAAAATTCCTCATAATGCAACAGTCAATGCAGACGGAAGTTTATCTTACACAGGAATCTTCAATGGAACGCTTGGTGCTGCACAATACACCAATGATCCTGCTTGGTGTTTATACGACCTTTTGACGTCATCTAGGTATGGATTAGGAGATCATTTACAGGAATCAGGTTTAGATAAATTTAGTTTTTATGCAGCGTCAGTTTATTGTTCTGAACAAGTAGATGATGGTACTGGTGCAGGAACAACTGAACCTAGATTTAGTTGTAATGTAGCAATTCAAAATCAACAAGAGGCATACAACGTTATAAATCAAATGTGTTCTGTTTTTAGAGCTATGCCATATTATGAATCTGGTAGTTTGACTATTACACAAGATTCACCAAAAGATTCTAGTTATTTGTTTACTTTAGGTAATGTATTGCCACCTGGATTTACTTATCAAAATACATCTCAAAGGACTAGACCTACAGTTGTAGTTGCTAAATATATGGATTTAGAACTCAGAGATGTCAATTATGAAGAAGTTATAGATACAGCAAACCAAACTCGTTATGGAAGTGTTGTAAAAACTATAGATGCTTTTGCTTGTACAAGTAGAGGGCAAGCAAATCGTTTAGCAAAATGGTTGCTTTACATGGAAAACGTGGAACGTGAAGTAGTGACATTTTCTACTTCAATAGATGCAGGAGTTGTTGTCAGACCTGGACAAATAATAGAGATAGCTGATCCTGTAAGAGCTGGAGAACGAAGAGGTGGTCGTATAAGTGCTGCTACGACCACTGCTATAACTGTAGATGATATAACAGGACTTTCTTTCTCTTCTAACTCTACTTTATCTGTCATTCTTTCTGATGGTTCTGTAGAAAATAAACCTGTTAGTGGTATATCTGGAAGTGTTATAACAGTTTCACAAGCCTTTAGTTCTGCTCCCAATGTTAATAGTATTTGGATCTATCAGACAACAGATATTCTTACATCTACATGGAGAGTTTTAACTATTACTGAAGAAAACAGGACGAATCATGTTATTACAGCAAGTCAATACAATTCGGGTAAATATAATCATATTGAAAGTGGAATTGCTTTAACACCTAGGGATGTTACTAATTTAGACGTACCACCTGCCTCTCCAACTGGTATTACAGCAGAGGAAGTTATTTATGAAAATACAGGTATTGCAAGAGTAAAAATTATTGTAAGTTGGACTACTTCTACTGATAATGTTTATGTCAGGTGGAGATATGAACAAGGTAACTATACTTCCCGTTCTGTTGAAGGTGCTAAAAGTTATGAAATACAAGATACGATTGCTGGAAATTATACGATTGAAGTTTATAGCGTTAGTGCTTCCGGCCTGAGATCAACATTACCCAACTCATTGAATCCATTTGTAGCTGTAGGAAAAACTGCTTTACCATCTAATGTTAGTGGTGTTAGTTTATTGCCGATTGATGAAACAAGTGCGATATTAAGTTGGGATCGTGCCACAGAACTTGATGTGTTGTTAGGTGGTAAGACTTTAATCAGACACTCTAGTAAGACCACAAATGCTCAATGGAAGGATGGACAGAATATTGTTGTAGCTGCTGCTGGAAACCAAACACAAAAGATTGTGCCTTTATTAGCAGGAACTTATTTAATTAAGTTTGAAGATGATGGTGGTCGAGAAAGTCCATCACCTGGTTCACAGGATTCTGCTTGGAATAATACTAGAGTCACTACCAATTTACCTGCGCCATCTGAAAGACTTGTTGTAGGAAATGTAGATGAACATACAGCAAACTTTACTGGTTCAAAAACAAATACACTTTATGATTCTTCTTTAGATGCTTTAACACTTGCAATAACTAATAATGCAGTATCAACTTCTGGAGAGTATGTTTTTGCTAATTCTGTAGATTTAACACAGCCATATGACGTAAATCTAAGAAAAGTATTAGAAGCCTCTAGTTTTAACTTAAATAATTTATGGGATGATAGAGTTGATTTAATAGATGATTGGGGATATATAGATCAAGTTGGTGGTGTAACTGAGGCTACGAAATGTAATGCTGCTGTTTATGTAAGATCAACAGATGATGACCCATCAGGTTCACCAACATGGAGTGCTTATAAAGAGTTTAGTAATGTTCTAATTACAGGTAGAGCATTTCAATTTAAAGCAATATTAACAAGTAATGACACTAACCAAAATATAGCTGTCACTAAATTAGGTGCTAAATTAGAATTACAGGGAAGAACAGAATCTATTTCGACTCCAGTTACTACTGGATCATCTCAATATACTGTTTCTTTTACTAATCCATTTAAGCAAACACCAACTGTTGTAGTGACTCCGACCAATCAACAATCTGGAGATTTCCACGAACTTGCTAACATAAGCAGGACAGGTTTTCAAGTCACTTTTAAAAATGGTAGTTCAGCAGTTGCAAGATCATTTGTATGGGCAGCATCAGGCTTTGGTAAGGAGGTTACATAATGAGTAATACGTCAGATTATAATTTAGCTAACCAAGTTGGTTCTTCTTTTAGAGCCGAACTTAATACTGTATTAGGAGATGTTCAGTCCTTAAATAGTGGATCGTCAGATCCTACAACTACTATTGCTTATAAAATATGGGTTGATACGGCAAATAATTTATTAAAAATAAGAAACTCAGCAAATAATGGTTGGTTAGTTTTAGGAAGTCTGACAGATGCAGCACATACTAATAATTTTGGATTAGCAACAAAAGCATCTCCAGATTTCACAGGAACAGTAGATTCTGCTGGTGATATTGTGATGGGTGGTACGGGAGCATTAAAATTACCGAATGGTACAACCGCTCAAAGACCAACAGCAGCTACAGGTCAGATAAGATTTAACAGCACCACGACAGAATTTGAAGGATATAACGGATCAGCCTGGGGTGGTTTAGCTTCTGGAGTACCTACGGGAACAATCCTTGCTCATGCAGCTAACACACCACCAACAGGATTTTTAGAATGTAATGGATCGAATATTAGTAGATCAACTTATGCAACATTATTTTCTACTATATCTACAACATTCGGTGTAGGAGATGGATCATCAACTTTTGCTTTACCTGATCTAAGAGGACAATTTATTAGAGGTTGGGCTAATACTGGTAGTACTGATGCAAGTAGAGTTTTTGGTTCAACACAAACAGATCAAAACAAGAACCATACCCATACAACAGATTCAACAAGTTTAACTGGTGGTATCAGAAAAATATCAGAAGGTTTTGGTGCTGGCGGTTCTGCAACTGGTGTATTTACAAAAACAGCAGATGGAAATAACACCATAACAGGTAGTTCTTCGACCAGCCCTGTGGGTGGTGTAGATTTTGATGGTACTCACACTCATACAATATCAAGTAGTGGTGGTGGAACTGAGGCACGACCCACAAACCTTGCTTTAATGTACATAATCAAGTTTTAATTATGACAAATAAAAAGATAACCGAATTTACAGAGCTTACCGCACCAGCGAGCACTGATGTTTTACCGATTATTGATGCAAGTGATACAAGTAACAAGAAGATAAGTTATGCAAATTTATTAAGTAAAGCTCCAGACGGATCTACTTCTGCTCCTGCATTTAGTTTTAATTCTGATCCAAATACAGGAATAAGTGGAGGGTCAGATACTTTAACCTTTAGCACAGGTGGAACTGGCAGAATGTCTATCAGTTCTGCTGGTCTTGTTAATATTCCTGGAGATTTAACAGTTGGTGGAACGACAACTACGATCAATACAAGCAATTTAGATGTCGAGGATAAAAATATTACTATTGGTAAGGTATCAACTCCTACTGATACGACTGCTGATGGAGGTGGATTAACGCTAAAGGGATCTACAGATAAAACATTTAACTGGATAGATGCTACAGATTCATGGACAAGTAGTGAACATTTATCTGTTTCTGGTCAAAAAGAAGTTAGATATTTAGATGCTGATTCTTCTCATTATGTTGGTTTCAAATCTGCTGCAACAGTCTCATCTAATGTGGTTTGGACATTACCTTCTGCTGATTCTTCTGTAAGTGGATATGTTTTATCAAGTAATGCTTCTGGAGTTCTTAGTTGGGTAGCACCTGGTCAAAATGCAGATCCTGATTTTACTGGCACGTTAACTCTTACTGATGATGGAAATATTAGAGGATTTGCTTCTACTCAGGCTACATATACTGGATCTGTCAAAACTTTTACTGTTACTGTTGCAACTAAGACCGCAGCACATAGATATAACGGAAGTGGCTCTAGTAATGGATATGTAATAGATAGTAAGGAAGCACCATTTTTAACTCTTACACCTGGTCGTACCTATAAGTTCGATCAATCACATTCAAGTAATGCTGGTCATCCTTTACGTTTTTATCTCGAAGCAAATAAAACTACAGCTTATACAACAAATGTAACTGTAAATGGCACAGCAGGTCAAAGTGGTGCATATGTGCAGATTGTCATAGGAGATACTACTCCGATGGTTATTCATTATCAATGCAGTTCACACTCATTGATGGGTAATGCGATTCAAACAAACTCTGCAACAGCTACAGGAACTTTATTGTCTAGCCTAAGTGTTAGTGGAAATATGGATGTTACTGGCACATTTACTGTCAGCGACAATATCTTGATGACAGGAACAGGTGCTATTGATGTTGCTTCTGGAACTACAGCACAAAGACCAGGATCTCCTTCTGCTGGTATGTTCAGATTCAATAGTCAGACATCAGAGTTTGAAGGATACGATGGCAGTGCTTGGGGAGAAATCGGTGGATCAGCAGCCACAGGAACAGCAGATTTATTAGATATTGCTTTATCTTCTGGAACGGGTGGTGGATCAGCTACATTTAATGGATCTGCTTATAGATTTAAGCTAGTTACGAAAGGCACAAGTACAGCAGTAACACCAGCTAATGCAGAGATATTAAGAGTATCTATCAATGGTGTGATGCAACAGCCCAATGACGGATCTGGACAGGGAGATATGACAGATGGATATGTCGTAAGTGGTACTGATATAATTTTTGATTCTGCTCCACCTAGTGGATCTACATATTTCATCATTAATATGGGAACTCAAGTTGCTGTTGGCAATGCGACTACCTCTACGATTGCTGATGAAAGTTCTGATACCACTTGTTTTCCTCTGTTTACCACCGCAGCTACAGGAGACTTAGGATTAAAGTCAGGATCAAATCTTACATTTAACTCTTCTACAGGATTATTAACAGCAACTACATTTAGTGGGTCAGGTGCAAGTTTAACTAATTTACCTTCTTCTGCACTTACTGGAGCGTTGCCAGCTATTGATGGATCAGCATTAACTGGAGTTTCATCACAAAAAGCTGATGGTTGTGTAACAGAAAACTCGCTAACAATTTCAAATAATTATACTATGACCACAAACAAGTCAGGTATAAGTGCAGGGGATATAATAATAGCAAGTGGGGTAACAGTTACCATTCCGTCAGGTTCACGTTATGTTATTGTCTAAGGAGTAAATTATGCCAATAGTATTAAACGGATCAGGAACAGTAACAGGAATATCGGCAGGGGGATTGCCTGATGGAATAATACAAACTGCGGATTTAGCAAGTGGTGTTGGAGGTAAAGTAATAAATTATGCTCAAACCTTAAAAAAAGATGTTACAAGTGCTTCAGTTGCGGAAGGAGCTATTAGCGGTGCTTTAATATCACTTTCTTATGCTGCTGCTAATTCAAGTAATAAGTTGTTGCTTTCTTATACAATACATGTTGGGCTAGATACTTCTGTTAATTGTTACGGCTATTTATACATCGGTGGAAGTGTAAGCTCAATTATTGGCGATGCAGGAGGAAGTAATCAAAAACGTGCAACATCTACGAGTCAAGGTGTAGCTTCGCATAAAGCTATGATACATAGTTTTCAAACATTAATTGATAATCCATCAACCAGTTCTACCACTTATGATGTTCGTTTTGGTCATGGTAATAATGGTACGCAAACTATATATATAAATAATGATTCCCAAAATGGAAATTATAACTATTACGCACGTTTTGTTTCTTCACTTACAATTCTGGAGGTGGCAGCATGAGTCAGATAAAATTATTACATAGCGGTGGTAATGGAGTTATATTAGCTGCACCAAGTTCTAATCCAGCAGCAGATAGAACTCTTACATTACCTGGTGATGCCGATGGGACGATAGCTACAACTGCAAATGCAGGTAAGATTTTGCAAGTTATACAAACAGTTAAGAAAAATAGACAGACTATAAATTCGACAACTTTAGTCGATATTACAGGCATGAGCGTTAGTATTACACCAAGTTCCGCTTCTAATAAAGTTTTGGTTAACTACTCTTTAGTGGTTTTTTCTAATGCTGTTTATTATGCTTTGCGTTTACTCAGAGATAGTGATAGTACAATTTTTATTGGAGATGAAAACCCAAGTGCCACAAGTCAGAATAGAGCTTCTTTTGGAAGCTATGATTCAAGTTATGTAATTGCAGATACAATAGCTCAAAGTTTTTTAGATTCACCAAATACAACATCTGCAATAACTTATAAATTACAAGCATACTCTCCATATTCTTCTGCTTATACTATCGGAATTAATAGTGGAGTTGTTTTAGACAACTACAGTTACATGAACAATTGTGTTTCAACGATAACAGCTATGGAGGTGGCAGCATGAGTAGGTTAATAACAAACGCAATACGATCCACTTCTGCTTCAGCAGATGCAATAACATTTGATAACTCTGGCAAACCAGCCTTTCCAAATGGCGGTGCTGGAAAAATTTTACAGGTAAAACAAACTTTTAAAAATGATACTGCAAGCACTAACTCTGGAACTTTTGCAGATATATCGGGTTTAACAGTTACTATTACACCATCTGCAACAAGTAGCAAAATTTTATATACAGGTGGTTTATATCTAGCTGGTTCTAGTTCTGAGGCAAATTTTAGATTAAAAAGAACAATAGGTGGAACTGCAACTGATATAGGTGTTTCAAGTGTTTTAGATGATGATGCAGACGGCTCTTTTGCTCATGGAGGAGGAGCAAGATATGATGGTCATGCTTGGGAATTTTTAGACTCACCAAATACAACAAGTGCGATTACATATGGTATTAGATGGAGAGTTCATTCTGGTACGACTTATTTAAACAGAACTTGGGATGCTAACTGGTTTCATGGAGCATCTGCTATAACAGTTATGGAGGTAGCGGTATAATGGGATTAACTAAAGCACAAGCCAATGGATTAGCTGATACTTCTGTTAGTGCAGGAAGTTATGGTTCTGCAACTGCAATTCCAGCAATCACAGTTGATGCACAGGGAAGAATAACGGCTGCATCTACCAACGCTATATCAGCAGGTGGAGAGACAGATGGAATATTTCAAAACCCGATAGCAGCAGCAGGAAATATTACAGTTGGTACAAATAAAAATGGTATGGTAGCTGGCCCTTTTTCAATGGCGACTTATACTTTAACTATACCTTCTGGATCGGTGTTCACAGTAGTCTAATGCCAGTATCAATCAACGGAAACACAGGAGTAATTACAGGTTTAGCGGTAGGTGGCTTACCTGATGGGATAGTAGATGCAGATATGCTTGCTGCTGATTCTGTAACAGATGGAAAATTAAATATTTCGGGCGAGGTAAAAGCATGGGTTCATTTTAGAGGTACTGGAACTGTAACAATTCTTGCTAATTTTAATGTTAGTTCAATTACAGATCATAATACTGGCGATTTCACTATCAACTTTTCTAATGCTTTACCTGATGTAAATTATTGCGCTCTTTTATGTGTTAGAAATGCTGATGGTGCTACTTCACAAGTAGCAGGGTCGGCAAGGGGTGTTAGTGGAGCGCATGGATCTCATGCTACAGAACCAACTACTTCAGCTTTTAGAATTAATACCAGGGTTAATTCTACCAGTTATAGTGAGGGGGCTGTACACGATTTCTATAATGTTTATTGTGCATTTATAAGGTAACTATTATGAGTAAAATTATTTATACAAATTCAGATGGTACAGTAAGTATTATTAATCCTACAGGTGATGTAAATGATGCTATAAAAGACGTACCAAGTGGCTTATCTTATGAAATAGTAGAGGATTCTGTAATACCAACAGATCGTACTTTTAGAAATGCTTGGAAACAGAATAATAAAACTATCGAAACTGATATAGCAAAAGCTAGAGAAATTCATAAAAACAATATAAGAAATGCAAGAACACCAAAATTTGCAGAACTTGATATTGAATTTCAAAAAGCCTTAGAGACATCATCTAGTACTACTGATATAGTTAGTAAGAAGCAAACATTAAGAGATGCTCCTGCTGACTCTGGTATAGCATCTGCTGATACAGAAGCTAAGTTAAAAGCTCAATGGAACACTTCTATTCTTGGAGATTCGCCTTATAGTTAGTTATGACAGGAAAAATTAAACTTGTACATTCTGGTGGTAATGCGGTTTCGTTAGCCGTACCAACATCAAACCCTTCTTCAAGTGAAGTTGAACTAAAGCTACCGCAATCTGACGGGAGTGCTGATACTTTTTTAAAAACGGATGGGTCGGGAAACTTATCGTTTAGTGCTGCTGGAATAACAATGGCAGATAGTTGGGCTATTACATCAAATTTTAGTCAAAGTGCTGGAGATACTGATGTTACCGCAAACTGGCAAAGAAATTATGTTGGAAGCACTAATTGGGGAATTTTAGGTTCTGCAATAACAGAATCAAGTGGAGTGTTTTCTTTTCCAACAACAGGAATATATCTTTTACAATTTAATTTTCATGGTCGATCAAATGGGTCAGCACAGTCGTATATTGGAACTAGACTTATGGTTTCACAAAATGCTGGTGTTGGTTATGGTCAAGTGGTTTTTAATTATAGTCAAGCATATGCCTCTCAAGCTCATTTCAATATGAGTAATGCTGCGATCTTAGATGTTACAAATACTTCTAATGTAAAATTTAAGTTTAATACAGAAGTTCAATCAGCTTCAATCTGGTTTGGAGAAAGTAGTTCTCCCAAAATTGGTTGTGGATTTTATGTTATTCGATTAGGAGACACTTAAAATGAAACCTACACATATAGAAGATTATTTAGTAACAGTAAGAACAGGACAATGGTTTGGGTGGTCTGATTCAAAAAATAAAATCTATGCAAATTTAATAGTGCATGATGGCGGTTCAAAACCTACAGAAAAAGAGTGTACAGATGGACTTGCTACATTACAAGCTGCTTGGGACTTAGAAAATGATTCATATAAGTCACAACGTAAAACAGAGTATCCAAGTATTGAAGATCAGCTTGATTCGATCTATCATAATGGTATAGATGGCTGGAAAACTACTATCAAAGCTATCAAAGACAAGTACCCTAAACCTAGTTAATTATGGCGTTAGACCACGAAGCTATTTATGAGGCTTACAAAACGGCAACAAAACCTGTTGTTTCTATAGACGATTCTGCTG
>VTLG01010856.1_pt1 | contig 10300 bp, 13 predicted proteins | sample 4694571 | NCBI WGS metagenome assembly VTLG01 (sample SAMN12604809, study PRJNA352737) | marine metagenome | biome: ENVO:00000447; feature: ENVO:00000209|ENVO:00000569|ENVO:01000036; material: ENVO:00002151; isolation source: viral sequences binned using virsorter ... | reverse complement strand
AAATTCCAGATAGTATTGTTGTTATTACTGCTGGTGTTGATATACAAGATGATCGGATAGAATTTGAAATAGTCGGTTGGGGCAGAGATGAGGAAAGCTGGTCTTTAGCTTATGAAAAAATTTATGGTGACCCTACAAGTCCTCACATTTGGAAACAACTCGACTTAAAACTCTTACAAACATTTAAGCATCCAGCCGGAATACAGTTAAGAATCGCATCTGTTTGCATTGATAGTGGACATCACACAAAATCAGTTTATCAATTTTGTAAACCACGATTTGCAAGACGAGTATTTGCAATTAAAGGTATTGCTGGCGAAGGCAGACCAATCATTGGCAGACCAACAAGAAACAATATATCAAAGATACCTTTGTTCCCTGTAGGTGTGGATTCTGCAAAAGAATTGGTATATTCAAGACTAAAAATAAAAGAGGATGGTGCTGGGTATTGTCATTTTCCTAAAAAATATGACGCAGAATATTTTATGCAACTGACAGCTGAAAAGATTGTTACAAAATATCATAAAGGATTCCCTCGTCGTGAGTGGGTAAAGATAAGACCTAGAAATGAAGCATTGGATTGTAGAACTTATGCTGTAGCATCTTTTGCTGTTTTAAATACGGATGTAAATATGCTAGCAGAGAGGTTAGAATTGCAAATCCAAGAAAGTGATAAAGTGGACAAAGATAATAATAATCAGTATGTATTAAACAAGAAACCGATTAATTTTGTGGAATCGTGGAATAAATAAAAATGGTCAACCTATTTACTACAACACCAGAAAAAGAACCTAGAAATATATTCAAGGGGGAAACTATCGTATGGAAAAGAACAGACATAGGCATTGACTATGATCCTTCAAGTCATTCAATGGTTTGGGAAGCGTCATTAGAGAGTAATGGTTCAACAAGATTTTCAGCAACAGTAACGGAATCAGGCACAGAATATACATTTACATTAGATGATTCAGCAACAGCTAATTATACTGCTGGAGATTACTTCTGGGTTTTAAAAGTTATTCAAACAAGCGATAGTGAAAAATTAGTCATAGATTCTGGCAAGATGACTGTCAAAGACAATTTTTTTGCAACGACAGGAGATACTAGAAGCCACGCAAAAATAATGGTGGACAAAATAGAAAGTATTTTAGAGGGTAAAGCTGATAGTGATGTTTCTAGTTATAGTATAGGAAATAGAAGTTTATCAAAAATGACACCAGAAGAATTAACAAATTGGAGAGATTATTATAAAGCAGAATACAATAGAGAGTTAAGAAAAGAACAAATAGATAGGGGAGAAGGTACGGGCAACACAATTAAAGTACGATTTGATAAGGCAGTATAATGGCATTTTGGGATAGGTTTTTTAAGAAAAGAAAAAGAAGAAGTTTTCAAGGTGCTAATACAAATCGTTTAATGAATGATTTTTTAACAACTACCCTTTCAGCAGATAGTGAAATTAAAGGAAGTATAAGAACATTAAGAGCTCGTTCAAGGGAATTAGGTAGAAACAATGCTTATGCAAGACGATTTATAAATTCCTATGTTGATAATGTCATTGGTCCTTATGGTGTAAATCTGCAAGTTAGAAGCAGAGACCCTAGTGGAGTTATAGATACATTTGCCAACAACATTATTGAAAAGCAATTCAAGAATTGGTCTAAATCAGTAACAGCAGACGGAAAAATGAATTGGTCTGAAGCTCAACGATTATTTGCTGAAACTTATGCAAGGGATGGAGAGGTTTTAGTTAGACTAATAAAGAATTTTGATAATGAACATCATTTTGCTATTGAATTTATAGAAGCTGATTATTTAGACACGGAATTAAATGATCATAACAAAAAAATTAGAATGGGAGTTGAAAGTAACGATTATGGCAAACCAATTAATTATCATTTCCTAAAATATCATCCAAACGATACAGCTTTTCCAACAATGGAACATTATGGAACAAATTATCAAAGCGTTCCAGCAGAAGAAATAATACATTTCTATCATCAAGAACGACCTCATCAAACAAGGGGAGTTCCCCCTCTTTCTGCTTGTCTTCGTGATTTAAAAATGCTCGATGGTTATATGGAAGCAGAATTGGTCGCCGCAAGAGTATCAGCAAGTAAAATGGGTTTTTTTAAAAGTGGTGCTGCAGATGGTTATCAAGGAGAGGATTTAATTAACACAAACAGTCCTGTAATGTCTGCTAGTCCAGGCAACTTTGAACAACTGCCACAAGGTATGGAGTTTCAAACATTTGATCCTCAACATCCAACGACAGCGTTTAAGGATTTTACGAAACAAGTTCTACGAAGCATAGCAAGCAGTTTAAGCGTTAGCTATAATACTTTAGCCAACGATTTAGAAAGCGTAAATTATTCTTCTTTAAGGCAAGGGGCATTAGAAGAAAGAGATCATTGGAAGTGTGAACAAAGTAAGATTATAAATTCTTTCCATAGCAAAGTTTTTGCAAGTTGGTTGGAAATGACTTTATTAACCGATTTATTTAATGGTCTTCCGTCTAGTAAGTTCAACAAGTTTAATGTTCCTATTTGGAAACCTAGAGGTTGGCAATGGATTGACCCTAAAAAAGAAATTGAAGCATTACAGATTGGAATGCAAAACGGATTTATTACAATGCAAGATGTTCAATCAAGTTATGGCAGAGATGTTGAAGATGTTTTTGAACAAATACAGGCAGAAAAGGAAATTGCAGCTGAATATGGTATTAATATGAACTTTGAACCTTTTGGCAAAGAATCTTCCAAAGAAGTACAAAATGAAGATACGGCTGGAAACTCTGAAGAAAATTAGGTAATAATAAAACTATGAATGACATAAACAAAAAACATATAGAATCTATTAAGGAGGATAACGATTCTTTTACTATAAAGTTTCATAAAAATCCAAAAGACACATATGAAGAAGAAGAAGAATCCGATAGCAAATCTATTAAAGAACCCATTGTGGAAACAAAGGATAAAATCAAGCAAGAAAAAGTACAGTCGAAAAATAAAGGACCAAAAGAAAGGTTCAAAAGAGTATTCAACATAGATAAAAAAAATTCACCTTTTGATGAAGAAAAGAGAACAGTTGATATAGCGTTTTCATCAGAAGAACCATACGAAAGAAGTTTTGGGATGGAAATTCTATCCCACGAAGAACAAGATGTGAAAATGGACTTTCTAAATAGTGGCAATGCTCCCCTATTGTTAGACCACGACGCAACTAAACAAATTGGCGTAATTGAAAATGCTACCATTAGCAAAGCTGACAAGGTAGGTCGTGCTACAGTTAGATTCGGAAAATCTAATCTTGCTACAGAAGTATTTCAAGATATCATTGATGGCATTAGAAACAATGTTTCTGTCGGATATGAAATATCCAATATGGAAAAAATGGAAACCGAAGATGATGAAGGACCAGATTCTTATAAGGTTAAGTGGACTCCATTAGAAGTATCTAGTGTTTCAATACCAGCTGACACATCAGTTGGAGTTGGAAGATCTAGACAAGAAAATCACTCATCTCTAGAAGATGGGAGAAAGGAGAAAAACGAAATGGAAAAATCTTTAGAAACTCCAAAAGTTGAAGCACAACCAAAAGTTGATGTTAAAGAAATTACTGAAAACGCAAGAAAAGAAGAAGTAGCACGAATTAAAGAAATTTCTGCTATCGGAGCAAAACATAATTGCCGAGATTTAGCAGAGAAATCAATGGGTGCTGGTGATTCTGTTTCTGAATTTAGAGGTAAAGTTCTGGAACACATTGGAAGCGCAAAACCTTTGGAACAAAAAAACATTGGTCTTTCTGATAAGGAAGGCAGAGACTACTCTATTGTTAGAGCTATTAAAGCTATGACAAGTGGGGATTGGTCAGATGCTAGACTAGAGAAAGAAGCATCAGATGAAGTTGCTCGTAAAACAGGCAGAACTCCAAGAGGAATATTTATTCCTACTGATGTTAGATGGACAAGAGATTTGATTCAAGGAAGTGGAGCAGATGGTGGACATTTGGTTGCAACTAACTTACTCGCTGGTTCTTTTATAGAAGCATTAAGAGCAAGTATGGTTGTCAAACAAGCTGGAGCTTTATTTTTAAGTGGTTTGGTTGGCGAAGTTGCTATTCCAGCTCAACTTGCAGTTAATTCTGCATCGTGGGTTGCGGAAAACGCTGCTGTAACGGAAGTTAATACAACTTACAGACAAGTTACAATGGCACCTAAAACTTTAGGTACTTTTACTGACATATCAAGACACTTAATGCATCAATCTACTCCAGCTATAGAAACTATTGTTAGAAATGATATTATTAAATCACTTTCTAATGAAGTTGATAAAAAAGCTATTCAAGGCGATGGCACATCCAATACTCCAACAGGTATTTTAAGTACCTCTGGAATTGGAGCAGTTGCTATTGGTACGAATGGTGGTGCTGGAACTTGGGCCAAAGTTGTTGAAACTTGGAAAGAAGTTGCTACTGACAATGCCAATGTCGGAGCTTTAGGGTGGATTGCATCCCCTCTACAAATCTCTCGATTTATGGCGGCGGCAAAAGTGAGTTCTTCTGATTCTGTAATGATTATGAACGATCAGAATAATCTTATGGGATACAAAGTTAACTCAACAACCAACTCTCCAGATAATTTAACCAAAGGTACAGCAAGTGGAACTTGTTCTGCTTTAATCTTTGGTAATTATAATGATCTGATAGTTGGTGAATGGGGAAATCTCGATATTAATATTGATCCATATACTAATAGTTCAAAAGGTGGAACTAGGATTATAGGATTATATGATGTTGATGTTGCTGTTCGTCACGCAGAATCTTTTGCGGCGATCAAAGATATAACAAGCTAATATTAATTAACAATAAGGGGGCATTGCCCCCTTGTTCTTTAAAAAGGAAATTATGAAAATTAAATTATTAAGAGGAACTTGTATTAAAGGCGATGATTATGAAGCTGGAGATATTGTTGATACTGACCAAGAAACAGGAATATTATTAGTTGGTATGAATAAAGCTCAAGAAATTAAGCCAGAAGATAAAACAGAACCTCAAAAAAAAGAAAAAAAGTTATTCAGGCGCTAACAACTGAAACTTGTTCAGCTTTAGTGGGAACTTATCGTGGAAGTTTTATATCCAAAAGTTGAAGTTGTTTGGATTGATACAGTTAGTCATTCTGAATGGTTTGACAAATCCCAAATATCTAAATTAAAACCAGCTAATTGTCGTACTCGTGGCTACTTGTTTGTTAAGAATAAACAAGTTACTGTGCTATTTGCTTCTGTTACATTTAATGAAAATGAAGAAGTAGATAATTATGGCGATATAACTGTGATACCAACTCCTAATGTGATAGAAATTATAGAGGATAAAAAAAATGGCAGTAGAAACAGACACAATAAGAAGCGTTTTTTTTGATACCGATGATTACGGACAAGAAGCAACATACACACCAACAGGAGGTTCGGCTTCTACTATTAATGGTATTCTTGACAAAGAGTCAGAAGATATTGAAGGAGGCGGGGAAATTGGTGTCGTATATTCTGTTACTACTTTTACTTGTAGGACTGCCGATGTTTCTTCTGCTGCTTTTGATGATAGTCTGGTTACAGGAGGCACCACTTATACAGTAAGAAAAGTTGAACCAGATGGTAATGGCATTACTGTCTTAACCATAGAAGCATAGTGGTTTCCATTGAAAGAAGATTTATAAACTCAAATGATAAATGGGAATTTGATTCAATTTATTATGATGGTTTAGAGGGTGGAAAGAAAAGAGAAAAAGAATATGCTAAATGTTTTAAAAATAAAAATGATGGAGTTTACGAATACAAGGTAGAAATAGATGGCACACATAAGAAAATCAATTAGGGAAAACATAGGAACTGCCTTAACAGGATTATCCACTACAGGAAGCTCTGTTTTTGAAAGCAGAACTTTTCCCCTTAATTTTTCCAATCTCCCAGCTTTATTGGTTTACACTAAAGATGAAGAAATTTCTGAATATTCATTAAGAAATCCAAGAACACAATTCAGGCAACTTCAAGTTGTCATAGAAGCTCACATAAAGGGAACATCAAACATAGATGACACCATTGATACTATTGCAGAAGAAGTGGAAGAAGCGATGGTTTCAGATGTAACTAGGGGTGGACACGCAAAAGATACTAGATTACAAAGTACAGAAATAGAGTTTGAAGAAGCAACATCAAAGGTTGGACTTGGTCGGTTTACTTATGTTATAGACTATGCAACAGTTGAAAATGCTGTTCAAACAGGAGTATAAATTATGAGCGATAATACTGTAACAATGAAATTTCCTAAAAGTGATGATACGATGGTTGTCGGAAAAGAAATGGTCGATTATTATTTAAAGATGGGATACACACTTGCTGATAAATTTGATACTGCAAAGGTAATTAAATTAAACCCTAAAAAAGATAAAGATAAGGAGTAATCAATGGCTAATCATACAGGCGTTTCTGGCCAAGTTAAAGTTGGGTCTAATATTGTAGCAGAAGTAAGAAGTTTTACTTTAGATACTACTGCTGAATTAATAGAAGACACTACATTAACTGATTCTTCAAAAAGTTATCAATTTGGAAAGAAAGGCGCTACTGCAACTGTAGATTGCTGGTGGGATGAAACTGATACGAATGGACAAATCGCTATTATCGAGGGTTCACAAGTAGCATTAAATCTTTATCCAGAAGGCTCTGATTCAGGCGATTACTATTTTTCAGGTACTTACCTGATTGGTAGCAATTCTATTTCTGTTCCAACTGATGGCATTATTGAAGCTAGTTTTAACGCAACATTGACAGGTGCTTTGACTAGAGGCACAGTCTAGAACATATTGATATTTATTAGTATTGATACTATAATAACTCTATGACTAAAAAACCTAGAGCTATTGAGTTTGCTACTGAACACTTCTCTTCACAAAAAATTAGAAAAATTGTTGTTCCAGAATGGAAAGATTCTTCTGGTAAGTCGTTAGAAATTTTTGTCAAACCTATGACCCTTGCTGAAAAGAGGAGATTATACAAAGGCACAAAAGCAGATGATATTACTGTCTTGGTTGATCTTCTTATTATGAAAGCTAGGGATGAGGATGGCAATAGACTTTATACACCAGACGACAAAGATACTTTCTTATTTCAAGTTGATCCAGATGTTCTGTCAAGAGTAGCAGAAGAAATTATGGTCGCTCCAACACCAGAGGATTTAGAAAAAAACTTATAGGGGATAGCGAACTAGAATCTATTGTTTTTCTATCCCTGACCCTACATCAAACTGTTGAGCAGACCTTGAATATGACCGAAGCAGAGTTTAATCTGTGGATTGCATATTTTAATAAAAGGAATAAGGATAGCAAGAGGTATGGCAACAAATAGATTACAATTTGACATAACAGCAAAAGACAGGACCAAGAGAGCTTTCAGTGCGATTAAAAAAGGTTTAGGGAGCATTACAAAAGCTGTCTTTAATATGAAGACTGCCCTTGTTGCTGTAGCCGGTATAGCTGGTTTCGGTTTATTAATTCGCAGTAGTATGAAATCCCTTGACAAAATAGGGAAACTTTCAAGACAATTATTTATTTCAACAGAGGATTTAGGTGCCTTTCGATTGGCCGCCAATTTAGGTGGAACATCTCTGGAGGCATTTGCCAAAGGAGCTCGTACTATGGGTGTTGGCATTAATGATTGGCTGGTTAAAGGAGTAGGTATTGCAAAAGAGGCATTTGAACAATTAGGAATTACAGAAGAACAAATAATAGCAACAAATGGAGATTTATTTGCACAGTTTCAATTAGCTGCAGATGGTTTAAATAAATTAGAAGGTGGAGTAGAAAAAACAGCTATAGCTTACAAATTATTTGGTGGTCGTAATATAGAATTATTAACTGCTATTGAAGGTGGAGCTGCTGGTATTCAAAATATTAGAGAAGAAGCAGAAAGATTTGGATTAGTTTTATCTTCTACAATGATTAAGCGTGTCGAAGATGCTAATGATGCAATAGAACGAATGAAGATGAGATTAGTAGGGTTATCAGATAACCTAACTGTTGTTCTTGCCCCAGCATTTGAAACTCTTGCAAATAAGATAGGTGCCGCTTTTGATAAGTTTGTAGAAAATCAAGGTGGTTTAGATAAATTTTCAGAAACTATGGGTGTTACTCTTGTTACAGGAGTTCAACATTTAATAGCTGCATTTGGTAAGTTTGCAATACTTATGGAAAGAGTTTTTGCAAGGGTTGTTGAATTTGTAAAATGGACAGGAATATTGGATGGGGAAAAAGAGAAATTACTTAAAACAATGGGTAAGTTAAGAAAAGAGCAAGATGCTTGGATTCAATTATTAAAAGAAGGAATGGTTACTGAAGAACAATTAGCATTCGAATTAAATCGCATTAATGATGAACTCTTGGCTCTTGGGGTTCTTTATAATGAAGCTGGAAGTACATTTGAAGATTTTAATATTGAAGGTTTAAATATGATCTTGTGGCTTGAAAATGCACATATAGCTCTTGGAAAGTTAAAAGAATCAATGAAGATTACCCAAGAAGAAACAGAAAAGGGAACAAAAGCTATTGAAGATCAAACAGAAGCACACAAAAAATATACAGAAGTTATTTTAGGAGATGCAAGTATAGCTGAAAAAATATATGAAGAAGAAAGAGAACGAATAAGTAAACTAGAAGCTATCTATGCTAAATATTATAAGTTCCAGCAAATAGAAGCACAAAAAACCAAAGAAGCAAAAATAAAATTACAAGAAGAATGGAAAACTCATATGGAAGATTCTACTATGAGAGCACTTCAAGCAGCTGGTCAGTTAAACAAGAAAGCATTTGATGCATATAAAAGATTTGCGATTGGCAAAGCCATTATGGATACATATTCAGCGGCAGTTGCTGCTTTTGCTAAGTTTGGTGGTTGGCCTTGGGGCGTAGTTGCGGCCGCGGCCACTGTTGCAGAAGGTATGGCAAAGGTTGCAGTAATAAGAGCTCAATCTTATTCAGGCAAGGCGATGGGTGGAAATGTTAAAGGTGGAACTCCTTATATGGTGGGAGAACAAGGCAGAGAAATGTTTGTTCCTAATCAAAGTGGAAACATAATTCCTAATAATCAATTAGGAAAAAATATTTACATTACATTTAAAATAGAAACAGTTGATGCTGGTGGTTTTGATAGGTTATTAGTTCAAAGACGAGCTACGATTGTTAATATGATTAATAGTGCTGTTAATGAACAAGGGAAAGGTGCAATAGTATGAGTGGTGCATTACCAAATGTAGATTTTACAGCGATTAACATTAAGAACAATCAAAAAACGCAAGTAAGTATTACTGATAGTGGAAAATCATTCAGGCGACAGGTTGCCGGTCAGCAATGGTCCTTTACTGTAAGCTATCCATTGATGAAAAGAAGTGATTTTGCTCCTGTTCAGGCATTTATTGTAAAGCAAAGAGGGGGGAAAGAAAGTTTTACAATTACCTTTCCAAGTTATTTAAACGCACAAGGAAATGAAACAGGAACAGTATTGGTTAATGGTGTTCACGCTGTTGGAGATACAACAATAGCTATGGATGGTTTTGCTGGCGATGGTGCTGGAAGATTTTTAGCTGGGGATTTTATAAAGTTTAGTGGACACGACAAGGTCTATATGATTGTTTCTGATGCAACAAGCTCAAGCAATGCTTGTACTGTAACGATAGAACCAGCCATAACTACGGCTTTGGCAAACAATGAAACAGTTACCTATGATAGTGTTCCTTTTACAGTTTTTTTAACAAGCGATATTCAAGAGTTTAATTCCACAAGTGCGGCTGGTACAAATCCATTATTTAAGTATGAGTTTGATGTTCTTGAGGCAATATAATGGCAAGGGGTTTAACGAGTGCAGTCAAGACTGAATTAGCAACAGGTGGCGCAACAGCCATAGAACCTGTTTATCTTTTGTATTTAGGTTTTGGAACTCCCCTATACAGAACAAATTGTTCTTTCAATTTAACTTCCAGCATAAGTGGAAGCAGTCAGACTTATGTTGCTGATGCTTTTTTTTTGGGTGTGGGAAGTATGTCGGAAACAACCGAGCCAATCAAGAATACATTTAATGTTACTTTAAGTGGGGTGGACCAAAGTCTTGTATCAGTAGTGTTGGCTGAAAACATAATCAATGACACAGTAAAAGTTTGGCAAGGTTTATTGGATAGTTCCAATGCCCTCATAGCAGACCCTTATCTTTTATTTGATGGAACAATAAATAGATACTCCATTGAAGATGACACCAACTCA
>VTLG01014364.1_pt1 | contig 10301 bp, 12 predicted proteins | sample 4694571 | NCBI WGS metagenome assembly VTLG01 (sample SAMN12604809, study PRJNA352737) | marine metagenome | biome: ENVO:00000447; feature: ENVO:00000209|ENVO:00000569|ENVO:01000036; material: ENVO:00002151; isolation source: viral sequences binned using virsorter ... | reverse complement strand
AGTCATTAAAGTTCCATCTTTATGCTTATGTGTTTTACCTTTCCACTCCTTACCATCTTTTGTGTAATGTTTTACGCCTTTCATTATTTGCCTTTCTTTTTACTCATATGCATTTTACCACCATACATTTTCTTAGTAGGTTTTTTCATAGAACCGCCATACATTTTCTTAGTAGGTTTTTTCATTTTACCACCATACATTTTACCTTTATTACCAAGCTCTTTAAAATCAGCCGCAGTTAATTTACCTTTTGGTTTTGCCACATCTAATTTAACCTGTCCACCAACTAACATTTTTTTCTTTGTCATTTTACCACCATACATTGCTGTTGCAGTTTTTTTCTTAGCTTTATTTTTTTTAGAGTTAGGAAAACCCGCTTGCATATTAGCATAAGCTTCTGGTGATATAGTTGATTTTGATTTAGGATTACTCGTTCCCGCTTTTTTTTTCGCATTAATATTTGCGTAAAGTCCTCGTCTAGCCATTTTTTTTATCCTCGGTTGGTTTAGTAAATATTGTCCAAAAAGCCGCCGCTAATCCGTAAGGGTCATCTTCTGGATAACCTATACAATTTAATTTAACTTTTTTTTCTTTTAATTTAATTTTAGGTTTTTTAATTTTTGTTTTATATTTAGGCACTACAAGTCTCACAGTCATCATCTGGACATTTACAATTTTCTTTAGTTGCTGACCCACAGACAGTGCAAATTAATTCATCTGGCATATTTTTATTCCTTTTTATTACTTAATGCGGTTATTAAACTATCTAATTTTTTTTCTATAATATTTATTCTTGTTTCTATATGGTCGTTATTATCCATAGGTTTTATTACTTGTGTAGATGTTCCATCCCAAACTTTACCATTTGGTCTTCCTTTATAATCTGTTTTAATTTTACTTTCTTTATGTAGTATTTTCATATGCCCTCAAATATTTACATGGTTTATTTTCATATAACCCACAACATTGACCACACTGAGTACACTCTCCCTCGTATTCTTCTATTTTGTTATTCCAAATAAAAGTACATTCTTTAATACCAAGAGGTCGCATTGTTCCATCATCACATTTTTTAGGAGACCAAAACATTGTTTCTAGTACACCATTAATCCAAAACATAATATTAGGACTTCCGGGAAAATAATCTTTTTTTAAATTTAGACGAGTACTTTCCCAACACCCATCTGCATTATTAGTTGAATTAAATCTTTTTTCTGGTTTGTTATAAACTGAGCAAAAATATTTTTTCATTTATTTTATAAAGGGGGCACAAGGCCCCCTAAATTTTAATTATTATGAGTTAGAAGCAGATTCGTCTGAACCACTTATATCACACATAACTGCCCAGACTCTTACTTTACCCGCATCGTCTTGAGCACCGAGTACTTTTACATCAATAGTATCAGCTACTTTGTATGTAACCCATCCCGCAGTAGCCGCCGCAACAGCCGCTATTCCAGTTGAAGTTGAATCATGCCCATCAACAAATCTATCTATATCAGTAGCTAGATTTCCAGAAGTTGCTGTCCAACCTAAGTCTAAAGTTACACCAGAAGCTGATGCTGTCAAAACCTCAAGACCCGCCGCCATAACGCATGTTTCAGCAGGGATGTTAAGGAATTGTACTATATCATTTGCCGCAGGGTCATCTACAGAAAAATCAATAGTGTTTTCTACATAGTAAGGCTTACGTCTTGTAGACGGATGTCCACTAGTGCCGCCAGTTGCTTTTGCAAGTGTTGTCATATTACGTTCCTCCTATTATGTTAAGACAACTGCTGTTCTAGTGATAGCTTCCGGTCTTAAAACCTTACCACCATAAACATGCAATCCTCTAATTACGTCAGAAAAAGAATCGGGGTCTCTTACTACTTCAGTTTTCGCAATGTGCGAAGCTGTTGCACAAGCAGACATATGTCCACCCATACAAAAGAAAGCATTAGAAGTACCAGATATTGTTGCAATATCCGTTCCAGACCTATTTAACGCTGTTGTTTTATACAATTTCATACCAGAAATCGTAATGTCAGATACCAATCCATTAGTTAATGGGGATTGACCGCCTCCCATTACAGACATGTCCATAACTTTTGAACCTGCCGCACCTAATTGTTCATAAAAAATTGGGGGTGCTACAAACCATCTATTTTCTTCTGGTACAGATTGGTCGTCTAGTAGACGAGCCGCTTCTGCGATAACACTGTGAGCTAAGTCACCTGTGTTAGCAGTTACTGCTGTTCCTGCATTAATTCCAGAAGTAGTAGAAATAGTTTCTAAAATATCTCTATCATATTTTCTTTTAAGAGCATAAGCTCCAGAAGAAGTAGCTAGAGATTCCCAATTAACATGAGATTGTCTTTCTTCGATGTCATCTACTTTAAATGCAAAATAGTTAGCTGTGTCCACGACTAAAGTGTCTTGGTCGTCAGCAAGATTTTGTAAGTTAGTAGTTTGACCTTTTGTGTAAGAAGCAACAGAAATTGTTGGTTCTTTAATAATCTTTACGGTGTCGCCATAATTCTCAATTTCACCCGCATAATCAGTGTTAGTGATACCCTCAACAACAGAGCTTCTACGGAAATATTTGAGAACTTTTTGCGAATATATCGCCGGTAGCCAATTACCCGAAGGTAAGTTGTCATAACCTGCTGATGCACTTATCGCCATAATTATTCTCCTATAAGGTTAAGTTTAAGCTCGAGTATCAACACGCCCTTCTCTAAAGGCAATATCAATCTCCTTCTCGAACTTTTCATAAGCCCTTGAACTCATTTTTTGAATCTCGGACTGTTTCCAAATTTTCTTATTAGTGTCGCCAGAAACGTTTACAGACTTGGCCTTTGTCTTTGTCACACTCTGAGCCGCACTAACAGTTGAACTTGGTTTGCTCTTACTTAATCCATTGTCCGCTTTGTACAAATCAACAACACGAATTGCCCATTTAGAATCTTTACTATTTTTAGTTACACCATCTGATATAGATGAAGGTTGAGTATTCAACCAATCTATAAATTCCTGTGAATCTTTTAATTCGTTAAAATCTGGGTGAGCATTAACTAATTCTCTATAAGCACTTTGTACAACTAAATCTTCTTCACGCTTACGAAGTGTTTTAACTTCTTCTTGTAAAGATTCTACTTGTCTTGATGCTTGCTTTTGAGATATAGTTTCTACCACATCATACACATCTGGATACTGTTCCTTAAACTTTTTTAATTCATCGTCAGTTTTTGGCGGTGTATAGTTTGCCATAGCTTGACTTTTTTCAGCAATTCTAAGTTTTGCTTCTAACTCTTCAGTTTTCTGCTTACTTTCGTTTTGCTTTCTGTCATAATGAGTTTTAAGGTCATCATATCTTTTTTTGTAATCATGGTTTGGTTGAGTTTCATTGTTGCCAATAAAACCTGTTTCTTGAGGAGTGGCCTCTGGGGTGTCCTCTACAGCTTGTCTAGGGTCTTCAACTTCTTTATCTAAATCCTTACGATAAGAATTTTGATACATTGTTGAACGCCCATCGTCAACCACGTCTTGTTTATCTTGTATTTCTGCTTCTTTAGCTTTTGCTTGAGCCATTATTTCCTCCTATGGGGTCACATATTGTGAGTAGCCATTTTTGGTTGTTGAGTACGTTAGGGGTTATACCGATTGTATAAGTAGCCTTGTACTAATCCTAAGTCTTACGTTAGGAAACTTTTATTTTTCTATTTTTGATTCGTTAATTGCATTTAGTATTTGTTCATCACTAAATGTTTTCTGTGTTCCTTCTTGATTAGTCATTATTTTTAATAATTCTAATAATGATTTATCATCTAAAGTATTTATTTTGTTATTACCAAATTTATTTTTTATTGCTTGTGAATATGATGATTTATCAGTTCTTGTAAATTTATTTATTATTTCGTCAGCGTTCATATTATTATATTGTTTTCTTAAAATATAAGCCCCTGCTCTTAAACCATTATCATCACTATCAAATGTTAAATAATTTTCTGGTTGGTCTCCTACATTATCTACACCTACAACACCAAAAAATGAGGTAGTATTATTATTAGCAACAAGATTAAGTGGGTTATTATTTCTATCCGCTCTTGTTGGATTTTGTTGTACTATATCACCTTCTGATAACTTAATAGGTTTCATAAATCCTTCAAAGCTTTGTGACCTATTAGTTAATTCTTTTTCATCATCCTGTGCTTCTGGAGACATAGGAGATAATAATTTACTACCTACTGAACTTTGTCCTGCAAAACTTTCTTGAGGTACAGCTATAGGTTGATTTTTATTTTCATCTAAACTTACTTGACCACCTACTGCCGCTAACATGCCTTTTGGTTGATTTGGTTTTTGTGGTTCTACTCGTTGAGGCATAAAACCTTGTTGTTCTTCTTTTGCTTTATTTGCTTGTTCTATTTCTGAAACTCGTTTTTTACCTCTGTTGTTTATTTTTTCTAGCTTGTCATAACCTATTTGTTGAGCAATAACTTTAGGTATAATAGTTTCTTTATTACTTACTCTAACATCTATTTCACCATCTGGCGTTCCATAATCTACTTTAACTCCTTGTGTTGCTAATTCTCCTTCAGCACCTTTTATCATTTTAAGTAAATCACTATAACCCATCATTTCAGAAGCAGGAGCGTTAACAACAAAATCACCTTCTTCTAATTTTTTTGGTACATCATCTGCTACTCCAGAATTATCTTTTCCGGGTTCATTAACAATTTCCATATTTCCTGCATCAGCTTGAACCATGTCACCTTCTGCAAGGTGCTGTACTCTACCGCCGTACTGTCTGTTAGTTAAATTAGGGCCACTAGGAGGAGAATAAGAACTACTAGAACCAGAACTACTAGAACCAGAACTACTAGAACCAGAACCTGTTGAGCCTCCCGCATCTCCGGGATTACCAAATCCTGTTGTAGGAGTAGTATTAGATATATCCGGTTCTTGACTACTAGCTCCGGGATAAACAGTTCCTGTTGGGCTTGTAGATTCTGTTCCACTATGTACATCTGTAGGGCTTGCAATATTAGCACTTGTTATTCCACTAAATTGTTTTAAAGCGTCTCTTGCCATTTTTGCTTTAACCCATTCTGCACTACCCATTTTTAAACTGTTATAGCCATCTGCTACATTTTTTATTTCTGCTCGAGTAAACACTCCATTTTTCATACCATTAATAATATAATCTTGTGTTGCTTCAAAAGCACTGCCTTCGTAATCTTTACCACCATAAGCATTATCTTTAATAAGTTTTGATGGGTTAGGATTATTAAAAAATATATCTCTAGCAAAATCCCTAGCTGTTTTTTTTACTGGGTCTCCATATACTTGAGCATATTCCCATGTTTTATCGTATTGTGAGTTAGGCCCTTCTTTAAACATGTCCATGTTACTAAAACCATTTTTTCCAAAATCTTTTAAAAATTTTTCTTGGTCTTTACGTTGTTGCCATCCTGTAGCTATCCAACTCATTGCAGTTCCAATAGGAGGTGCACCTGTTAAGATAGTTTGAGCAAAGTCTCCACCAAATCCTAAATTTTCTTTAAATTGAGTAAGTTTATTAAAAACTCCTTTTACACCACCAGAATATTTTATACCACTTGTAACAGATGAAGTATCGTTATCAAAAAGTCCAGTAGGTGAATTGTTGTTTTGGTTGTCGTTGTCAAAATCAAATCCTGCATCATAAATATCTTTTGCCTCTGCTGTTAAAGGAAGAATTAATTCACCCGTTGTAGCATCTCTACTAGCACCAACTGATTCTAAATCTGAATCTGAAACTCTTTTTATATCTACTAAGTCTGGTGTTGCAACACCAAACGGGTCAAATTCAAATTGTGGATTAGCAACATTAGAAGATTCAATAGCTCTTTCTTCTTTTTTCTTTTTCTTAGGTATAAGAAAATTTTCTTTACTACCTCCAAAATCGTCTAGTTCTACTGATACATCGTTAGTTGCCATGTTCTCCCTTATTTTTCTTTTTCAAAATTTCTTATGTTTTGTTGTAAATTACTGAGTTGCTCCAGTAAAATTGCTTTCCCCTGATTGCGGAACATTTCCTGTTCCGATGTTGCCACCACCATTGCCCGATGGGTCATTTGGGTTAGCTCCTGTAGGTGCTCCTTGAGTACCTCCCATACTTGGGGATTCTCCGTTAGAGCCTTCAGCCTGCTCGCCTGCTTCTTGTTTAGCATTTAAACCTCTTAATATTTCTGCAAAGATTTGAGCATCATCTACATTGTTAACTAATGTATCGGGGTCAATATCTTGTGATATTGCTAATTCCCTAATAAGATTAGGTATTTTAATAAATGGTGCTAACATAGGATTTGTAACTGTTTGTAATAAAGTTGTTAGTCTTTGCGACCTAACTTCTTTTTGCATTACACTAGCCACTCCTCTAGGTTTTATTTCCAAATCACCAACTATGTCTGGATTGTCTTCGTTAAATTGCATGTTCCATTGAAAGAATGATTCTCCTAATGGCTTTAGTAAATAGTCATCAATATTTTTCATTACTGTTTTTATTGATAAACTAGCTCCACCCATAATCATAGATAAACCTGCGGCTGTACGGCCTGTACCCGTTACTCCAGTTTGTCCATGCATAACAGATGGTATTCCTGTTTCTTCATCTGCAAGTTGTCTTGCTTGCATATACATTTGTAAATTTTCTGGTGCAGTATTTGGAAACTTTAATCCATTGATTGCAGTTCCTGTAACACCACTTTGTCTTCTAAATATTTTGCCCGGAAATATATCCATATTTTGACCCGGAACTAATGATGCTTCATCAACATCAAAAACTAAGTTACCTGCTAAAGCTAAGTTATCAATAGCCATTCTAACATGACCATTCATAAGAAGCTGTGCATCTTCCATATTTTCTGGTACACCAATACCAAATAATTGATAAGGATTTATTTCATAAGGTACAGCTTGGTAAGGTATTCTTTCTGGAGTAAATGGATTTAATACTGCTCTTAATATTTTTCCGTTACATATCCAAGCATTTATTTGTATCTGCTCTAGTGGAGACATATCTTCTGGAAGCTCTAATCCAACTTCTTCTGCTAAGTAAGAATCTAGTGTTCCCCAGTATTCTAAAACTTCGTACCTATTGTTATTAACACCATCACCATAACTTTGTTTATCATATGTTTGAATAATGTCTTCGTAATATTCAGAATGATAATTACCACCCATATCAAGACACTCAGCTATTGCTTCCCCATCAAAATGAGGCATGTTAATTAAATCTCTTAACTGTGCTCTAGTAAATTTATGTCTTTCAATAACATATTCACAATCAGACAAACTTGTTGCGGCAGGGTCTGGAAAAAAATCCCAACAAGAAACACCAGATATTTTTGGTACTTCTTTATTGTAAGGTTGGTATACTTTACCTTCACCTTCATCAGTAGACCACTTATGAACTTTTTTTAAGTAGTTCAATGGCCCTTTAATAATACCCGTTCCTAGTAATACAGATTCAAATATAGAATGACGTATTACATTAACAGCGTTATTGTCTAATAGTTGGTCGTGAACTAACTTTTCCATTCGTCTTGCTGTTTCATCAGCAGGGCTTATCTGGGGTTGATTAGGCACTCTAGCTTTTCCTTCTAGTAATGTTGCCCCATCATATTCAGATTTTAATCCACCTAATTTTTCCATAGGTGTTGCTTCCGTTGCACCCGGTAATAATTCATTACCATCACCTTCGTATCCGTAAGACGTTTGTAACTGTTCTTCACCCGGCATAGGAGCGTGCATTAAATTTGCTACGCCTTCTGATACAGGTGTTGCTTCAACTGTTATTGGAAATTTTTTGTTAGCAAATAATATATCAACAATCTGTCCATAAGCGGCTAAAGTTTTAGTTTTTGTTATCTTAACAAATACTTTACTTTTTTCGCTATCTCTAAATTGCGTGCTAGAATCATAGACACCACGATAGTTTTTATAGGCTCTTAGCCATCTACTTTCGTGAGTTTGTCTAGATGATTTAGCAGTATCATATTTACTTTCTATGTAACCAACAATACCAGAAATTTCTTCTGATGGAATTGAAGACGAAGAACTTGTGTTCTGCTCATCAGCCATTAATAGTCCTTGTTTAGTATGCTTTTTGTTTATCTGCGTTTAAAACTGATTTATCTAATGGTGCAGATTTAGCAGGAGATGAAGCTTCAATTAAATTACCTTGTTGCTTTATTTCTGGTGTAAAATCTGGTTTCATTCTAGTTAATGGAGCATCTGGTCTATCTGCTTTTATTTTATCAGAACTCATTATATAGTCTTTACCATAGTTATAGTTATTATCTGGCATGTTGCCTCCTTATTTAAATTTAGGTTTTCTACTCGAGTTGCTATAGACTTTACCTCCTACAGCGTAAGGTTTTCGTTTTATTTTACCACCCTTTTTATACGTTAAGGGTTCAATTGGTTTTTTACTTTGTTCCATAATATCATCATATTGATTTTTCATATCTACAATACTTAGTATAGGTAGAACTTTTAATCCAGTCTTACCGAAAAATTTCATCATTCTATTAACTCTTTTAGTTAATTTTTTTTGTTTTGTTTCAATTTTTCTTTGTTTATTTCTTTCTTCTACTGTTAATACTTTTTGTTGTTGTTCTATATTTTGTAATAGTTTATTAGCATTAGCATCAATGTCTGCTTTTTTTATTTTTGATATATCGAAAACATCTGATGATTCTTGTATAGCTTGAAAAACTCTATCTTTTATAATTTGGCTTTCTTTAAGTGTAATAGCTTTACTTTTAATTAATTTTTTTATTAATTTTTCTGCTTCTTTAAATACACCAGATTTTATTTGTACTAGTCTATTTGGTTCTATTGGTTTATTAGGAAGATGTTTACTTAATAAATATTGTGTTTGTTGTAAAACACTTTGATAAGATGGGTTGTTTATATCTACCATATTTAATATCCAAATGTTGCGTCACTAGGCGTGTAAGCAACTCTATCCTTTATTCTGTTTAATGTTGTATTTAGTGTAGGTTGATTAGATTGCCTAGTCATAATCATATACCGTAATGCATCATATGCGTGGTCATCTGCTTTTGTATCTACATCTTCTGGGTTTATTTTTGATGTAGGTATACTTGACAGTGTTCTTATTAAATTTGTACAAGTACTAAATATTTTTAATTTAGGTTCTGCTGTTCTAGGGTCTATCTGTAATCTTCGATGAACTTCTACTTTACCAGAAATTCTATCTCTATCAGCAGGTAACCAACGAACACCATTGCGTATCATTGTTTCTGCTATGCTAGGGCCTAAACCAACTTTATTCCAACAACTTGTATCTAAAATAGATAAAGACATTGGAGGGTCATTTCTTTCCATTTCTAATATCATTCTAGCTAAATCTTCACCTGTATACCCTGCCGAGTACAATTCACGATAGATATAAATATTACCATCAAAATCTACTGTACCCCATAATACACAAGATGGAGAAGCATAACCATAGTCAGCCGCTCTAAATCTTTGCCATCCCGCAGGAACTTCTACCGGTTCCATAACATGTAAATGTCTAGAGAACTCTGGAAAAGCCGCACCTTCTGCAACTTCCCAATCACCATCTAACAATCTTTTTCTTTCTACATCTGGTAGTGAACGAAGCATAGCTTCATACTGACCATCTACCATTAGATAGGGGTTATCTGTTAATCTAGCAGGAATAAACTTTCTTTGGAAAAGAGGTTGTCCTGCTTTTTCATGCTGTTCTGGCCATCTGTATACTTCACCAGATTCTATATCACCTGCCGCAAATGGTTCATGCGGTGGAGATGGGTCTATATACATTTTCTTTACCCACCATCCTCCTAAACCACCGGGGTTGGCTGTACACCTCATATAGGGTTTTATTTCTTGATTTGTAGTTCTTAATCGAGAACGTAAGTATTCCCAAACATAAGGGGTGGGGTAATGCGTTACTTCATCAATACCTATCCAATTAAAAGCTTGACCTTGATATCGGGTTACATCTTTATCTCTATCGAGATACGAGAACCATGCAGTAGCTCCATTAGGAAATATCCACATTGACTTGGATTCCTTGAATACTGCTCCGGGAAATGCTTTCGGATACAATTGCTTGCTTTTATCAATTAGTTCAGTTAGTTCGTCTAAGGTTCTTCTAATTAGCAAGGCACGATGGTCTGGCAAATGAGCATATCTCAGCAAATCTGCTAGTAACGCATATGATTTACCGCCACCGGCGGCTCCCCCATATAGTACATCTCTTTCTGGAGATGCTAAAA
>VTLG01013861.1_pt1 | contig 10301 bp, 12 predicted proteins | sample 4694571 | NCBI WGS metagenome assembly VTLG01 (sample SAMN12604809, study PRJNA352737) | marine metagenome | biome: ENVO:00000447; feature: ENVO:00000209|ENVO:00000569|ENVO:01000036; material: ENVO:00002151; isolation source: viral sequences binned using virsorter ... | reverse complement strand
AGAGCTTATGAATGGTACACCACAGGACCACGACAAAGACTTCAGCCTAATGGCGTAATCGTTTTAGTTATGACTCGTTGGAATAAAGGAGATTTAACAGGACTTTTACAAAGTGCACAAAAAGAACCTAAAGCCGATCAGTGGGAAGTGGTGGAGTTTCCAGCGATCATGCCTTCGGGGAAACCCGTGTGGCCAGAATACTGGGACTTGGAACAACTCTTATCGGTTAAAGCCTCGGTTGCACTTCCTAAATGGAATGCGCAGTACATGCAGAATCCAACTTCTGAAGAAGGAGCCTTAATTAAAAGGGACTGGTGGAAGAAGTGGCCAGAAGATAGAGGAATTCCAAAATGTGATTATGTCATACAGAGTTATGACACCGCTTATTTAAAAAAGGAAACCGCTGACTTTTCAGCTATTACCACCTGGGGGGTCTTTAGAGAAAATGAAGATACTAAACCTAATTTACTTTTACTCGATTCAGTTAAAGAACGATTCGAGTTTCCAGATTTAAGACGCGAGGCTTTAAAATTATATAAATACTGGGAGCCTGAGATAGTTTTGATTGAAGCGAAAGCTGCTGGATTGCCTCTCACGTACGAATTGAGAAATATGGGAATCCCAGTTATTAACTTTACGCCGAGCCGAGGAAATGATAAGCATAGCAGAGTGAATTCAGTTTCACCGTTATTTGAAGCTGGACAGATTTGGGCTCCTACCCATCTGCAATTTGCACAAGAAGTTATGGAGGAGTGCGCAGCATTTCCCTATGGCGAACATGATGACCTTGTGGATAGTACAACGCAAGCTGTCATGAGATTTAGACAAGGTGGATTTTTGGGTCACCCTGAAGATTACAAAGAAACACCTAAACCAATTGATTTTAAGGAGTATTATTAGATATGTACGTTAAAGCAGTATTCGAAGTTTTCAAAGTACTCGGTAGATTGGGAATTAAGCCTAAAGATGTCATTGGAATGGGTGGAGATGTGGTAAAAATGGGAAAAAGCCTGTTTAATACGCGTGTTAACCCTAAATTATTGCAATTTATCGAAAAAAATGGAAAAATTCCGCCTAAAATCCTTGAAAATATCAAACTTCACGCAAGAACGCTAAAAAACGCGTCTGAAAACCAAAAAAACCTGTTTTTAGAGAATATTAAGAGTATTCAGAACGCAAAAGTGCCAAAGCCGCCAGTCACTAGTGTCCAGAGACCAGTAACAAGCGTCAAGGAACCAGCGACTGAGGCTTTTAAAGGCTGGACACCTAAAGTTATTAAAGGTGGTAAAGATCCTTTAGCAACCGGCGGAATCGCAAACCACTTTAGGGTTCGATAATGCCAAGCACAGATATAAAAGATTACTACCGAAGAAGCTGGGGGATTGGGGATAGAGTTGGGTTTAAAGATGGACCTCCGGGAACCCTTCCTAAAAACATAAGGTTAACAGAATACGGTAAATATAGATTTTCGAGTGAAGCTAGTGGAAAATTTTTTTCAAAAACCTTTGATACACTAAAAGAAGCAGAAACATTTAGAGATGATTATCTTAAAAATTTGGGAATTGAAGAAGGTCAGTTACGAAAGAAAACAACGGAAAAATATAAATCTGTAAAAAATGAACCACATATTAAGTTCAATGGAAAAACTTATCAAGTAAGTGTTCAAAGAATGAAAGATGGGGAATGGGTTACTGAAGCAGCTGAATATACCGACGATTTAAATGAAGCTAAAGAAATTAGAGATCTTAAAGTTAAAAAGAATCCTGCTAAACTTCCTTTTGAAACTGTTGATAAAGCTGAAGATGTTAATAAAGATTTAAAAAAACTATCAAAAAATAATTATGTTAAGAAAATGTTATCAAGACCTGATTTTAAATTAACTACAACTGATTTAAAAGCAGTTGCTAAAAGTTTAGGTGTAGCACCTTCCATAGCAGAGAGAAGAATTTTTCAATTAGCTACTGCCTATACAGGTGAAAGAGACATGCCTAAAGATTGGAAATTAAATAAACTGTTTAAAAAGAATGCATCTATCCTGGTAAATGATTCTAATCTTAATACTAAGTATGCTCATTTATCTAGACCTCTTGATGAAGCTAAAATTGGATCAATCTTTAATGAAAAAAGTTTAAAGACTTTAAAAGCAGATATTACAACAGATTCAAAATATATTTTTAGCGACACTTATCATATTGATGAACCCCACTCTGTTAAATCAGGAGTTAAACGAAAAACAGCCCCATATTCTATTTTTGCTCAGGTAATTGATAAAGATATTAATAAAGCAGATAAACTTAAGTATGACGGTTTAAGATCTACTAAAGAAAGAATGTTTCACGATGCTTTAAAAACTAAAAATCCTAACATTATTGAAAAAGCAAAAAATGATTATAATAAATTTGTGGATGAGTGGGAAACAAAATTAAATAAAAATACAAAGAAAGGTCAACCTAAAATTAAACTTTTTAGAATATCCACAGCTCCTCCAGAGCAGACAATTAAAAACTGGTCTAAGTTTAATGATAAATATAAAAGTGTTTTTAATAATAACTGGAAGAATAGAGGTTATTCATTTGTAGTTCCTAAAGATATTAAAACTATTCCTGAAATTAAAAAAGCATTAAGTAATACGAAAGCAGTAACTAGAGCGACAAACTTATTTAGAGCAGGCGCTACAAGACTAATGGCAGCAGATCCTTTGTTATGGGGTTTTTCTATAGATGATGTATTTAAAAAAAGAGCAGAAGGAAAAACTTCTATGGAAGCTATGGGTAGTTTATTATTTTTAGATAAACCAATTCGTAAAGGACTTGAAAGATGGAAAGCGGATGACCAACAAAATTTAGCTTATGACAGAGTAAATTTTTTAAAACGTATTCAGTCTGGAGATTCTAATTTACAGGAGCTTTTTCATATGGCGCGAAAAGACCCTGACTTCGATGGAGAGTATAAAGACTATATTGAATTTTTAAAAGTAATGGTAGCAGACCCTGCTCAACAAAAATTAATTAGAGAACGAGATATTGAGACAGAGGAAGCTTTAACTATTCCAAAAGAAGTTGTGGACAAAAGAAAACAAACTTTTAAAAACTGGCGAAATATACCTGTCGTAGACGTAGTAAGACAGTTTCATTTATTACAAGCTAACCCTGACCAATATGAAAAAGAATATCCGACCTTGACAGGAGATACAAGAATTGAGTTAGCGGATGGTGGAATAGCTAGTCTAAAAAAATGAAAAATCCCACATTAACCAAAAACATGAAACATGTTAAATGGAAAGCAATACCCCCTTTGAAGGGCCCAGACCCTAGAGGCTTGATTAAAGATAAAAAACAGGATAAACCTATAATTTTGGAGAAAACAAATGGCAGAAATCGATAAGGGCTTACCTAACGTAAGACGTAACATAACCCTACCGTCTCAAGACGCATTAACAGAAGTTCAAACAGCAGTACAACAAACAGTTCCTTCACATGAGGGAACAGAGATTACTGAAAACGAAGATGGTTCAGTAGATATTAATTTTGAACCAGGTGCAGTGTCACCTGAAGCTGGAGACAATCACTACGCAAATCTAGCAGACTTGTTGCCAGATTCTATTTTAGATCCACTAGGTTCTGAATTATATGCCAACTATACAGATTACAAAGAATCCAGAAGAGAATGGGAAAGATCATACTCACAAGGTTTAGAATTATTAGGTTTTAAGTTCGAACAAAGAACAAGACCTTTCCAAGGAGCTTCAGGAGCTACTCACCCAGTTTTAGCTGAAGCCGTTACACAGTTTCAAGCGCAAGCTTATAAAGAATTATTACCGGCTGATGGTCCGGTAAGATGTCAGGTCTTAGGAAGACCCACGAGAGAAAAACAAGATCAATCGATGAGAGTTAAAAATTTTATGAACTACCAGTTAATGGATGTCATGAAAGAATTTGAACCAGAGTTTGATCAGATGTTATTCTACTTACCATTAGCCGGTTCAACATTTAAAAAAGTTTATTACGACGATTTACTGGGACGAGCGGTTTCAAAGTTCGTTCCTGCAGATGACTTGGTGGTTCCGTATTCAGCTACCTCATTAGAAGATACGGAATCCATATGTCATGTTTTAAAAATTTCAGCAAATGATTTACGTAAGCAACAAGTTTCAGGATTTTATAGAGATATAGAATTAGGAACACCTTACTACGAAGAAACTGAATTGAAGAAAAAAGAACGCGAGCTAGAAGGAACTAAATCAGTAGGTTATAATAAAAATAATCCGATCTACACTTTAATTGAGTGTCATGTTGATTTAGATCTAGAAGGCTTTGAAGATAGGGGCCAAGATGGAATCCCTACCGGTATAAAAATTCCATACATTGTAACAATCGACAATGGAACGCGAAAAGTATTGTCTATAAGAAGAAATTATAGACTAGACGATCCAAAGAAAAATAAAATCGAATATTTTGTCCATTTTAAATTTCTGCCTGGACTTGGTTTTTATGGCTTTGGATTAATCCACATGATTGGCGGTCTAACAAGAGCAGCAACGTCTGCGCTTCGTCAACTCATAGATGCAGGTACACTCTCCAATTTACCTTCAGGATTTAAACAGAGAGGGATCAGAGTTAGAGATGATGCCCAATCACTTCAACCAGGAGAATGGCGAGATGTAGATGCTCCTGGCGGAAATCTAAAAGATGCTTTTATGAATTTGCCATACAAAGAACCTTCTGCAACTTTATTGCAGTTGATGGGGATTTGTGTAGATGCAGGTCAAAGATTCGCGTCCATTGCTGACATGCAAGTCGGGGACGGGAACCAACAGGCCGCTGTTGGTACGACGGTAGCCCTATTAGAGCGAGGCTCTAGGGTAATGTCAGCAATCCATAAGCGATTGTATGCTTCAATGAAACAAGAGTTTGTTTTATTGTCTGATGTATTTTCAACTTACTTACCTCCGGTTTATCCGTATGATGTAGTAGGTGGAGAACGTGAGATTAAACAAACAGACTTTGATGACAAAATTGACATACTCCCAGTTGCAGATCCAAATATATTTTCAATGACTCAAAGGATTGCAACAGCACAAACAGAATTACAATTAGCTCAGTCTAATCCTCAAATGCACAATTTATACGAGGCCTATAGAGACATGTATGAAGCAATGGGCGTTAAGAATATTGACCAAGTATTACCACCCCCTCCACCACCAGAACCTAAAAATCCAGCGGTGGAACACATTGATGCAATGGCAGGTAAACCTTTCCAAGCATTTACAGGGCAAGATCACCAAGCACACATAGCAGCACACGTTGCTTTCATGGCAACAGCTATGGCAAAGAATAATCCACAGATTACAGCTTCACTAGAAAAAAATATATTTGAACACATCGCATTAATGGCGGATGAACAAGTTCAAATGGAAATGAGAGATAAAATAATTAAAATTCAAGAACTACAACAGTTGATGCAAACAAATCAACAAGTTGCACAGAATCCAGAAGTTAAAGGTGAATTAGATCGTTTAGTACTAGAATTAGAATCTAGAAAAGCAATTCTAATTGCTGAGATGATGGAAGAATTCTTAAAAGAAGAAAAACAAGTAAGCGGAGACTTTGGTAATGATCCAATTGCAAAACTTAGAGCTCGAGAGCTTGATCTTAAAGCTCAAGACAACATGAGAAAAATGAAAGAGGATGAAGCTAGGATTAACTTAGATAAATCTAAAATGTTGATGAACAGAGATATTCAAGAAGATAAAATGGAACAAAACGAAGATTTAGCTATTTTAAGAGCTAAAACTTCGATTGAAAAACAAAGAATGTCCAATCGTGCAAAAGCAAGATCTGATGCAACGAAAAGATTTGATGTAAGGAAACTTAAAGGTCCGAAAAGCTAATGCCTTTCCAATCTGAAAAGCAGAGAAGATATTTACACGCTAACCATCCTGAAATTGCAAAGCGTTGGGAAAAAGAATATTCCAATGGTGGAATTTTAGATATTACTGGAGAAGAAAAAATTACAACAGATGATGGTAACGATATTGAACTAACAGCTTACAATGCTGAGTTTGATGATCCAAATGATCTTTCAACTGGAGTCAAAACTTTATTCAGAGCTAAAAATGGTGGTTCGTACGCGATTCAAGGTGGAGGTCCAAATTATTTAGGAAAACAGCCAGAGGTTAAAGTTCCTAGATATTGGAAATCATCACCCGATCACCCAGATACAGAATTAGCTTATATTACAGAACCTGAAAAACAAGTTTTAATAGATTTAAATCTACATGGTGGATTAGAAGATGGTAAACCTAATACTGGTCCTAATGGAGTAATATCCCTACAAGGTGATATGGGAGGTTGGAGTAGTCCTTCTTCCAGTAATAATAACAATCAAAGTTCTGGAGGTGGTCATTCACATCCAGGAATTGCTTCGCAGTATTCAGCACCGCCAAAGACTACAACACCTAAAAGTTATGAGGGACCAGATCACACACCCCACACAGACACAAAAAAACAAATTGAAGATCAAAGAAAATTAGACGCTCACTACGCGCACCAAAAATACCTAAATGAAAAATACGATGATTACGAATCACTGTTGCAGGGCCATTTTACGGGAACTACCAAAACCAACACAATTAAAAGCAAATTTCATGTAAACGAACAAAGAAAAATATATGAGAGAGCCAAAGCCGAGCAAAAAAAGAAAATGATGAACATGGGACTAAGCAAACTTATTATGCCCGCTATTATGATAGCCTTAGGAGTTCCGCCTAAATTGGCTCTAAAAAGTATAAGTGTAAATCCAAAGGATTTGCTGACAGCAGTTAAGCACAGTCTTCCTGTAGCAGACGCCAAAAAAAACCTTATTAGCGCTCTTGAAGATTATACAGGAGCTTTAACACAAGGTGTTGATATAACTAATCCTAATGAAATGGTAAACTTAGAGGAGACAACAGACTTTACAGACATAATGAATGAGCTCAAAGACTTAACTAAAGTAACAGAAGATGACGATACAGGAGAGAAAGATGATACTCCACAAGTCGTTCCTGTACATGAAGAAATTCAAGGTTATGAGGACATAGCTTCTCGTCCAATGAATCTTTTAGGCATGAGAGACAACAAGGCTTTATATGCATCATTATCAGAGCAATGGGCTGACCAACGAGCCGCTAAAGAACAAGAATACAAAGATTATGGATTGTTGCCTGATAATGCAGTTGATAATACTGCTGTTTCAACTGAATTAACAATGCAAGCAAATAGTGGTGGACTTGCAAACTTATTTAGAGTAAAAAAACAATAATAGGAGAAACACATGAGAAATGATTTTGGTACAAGACCTTATTCTACAAGATTTCCATACGACAAAGGTGGAAAATCTGGTGCTAAGAAACAAGGTTATAACGCAAGATTAGATGAATCTCTAGGCGCAAGAAGAGGTGCTGAGTCTACGAAGTCTCAAAGCTTCAAAGCAAGAAGAGATGAATCTAAAGGCATGGAGAAAGCTTCAGGAAAAAGAGCTTACTCTTCTGTCGGAACAATGGATAAATAATTATGGCAAATACTAGAAGAGAAAATCGACTAGAAGAATTAGGTCGTGTGGATGCTGAAAAAGCATACACTAAAAAAGGTAAAAGAAATCTTAGAGACGAGAAAAGCAGAATTCGTGGCGAACTTAAAGGCGGCGGAATTGCTAAAAGAGGAATGGGTAAAGCTTTCAGAGGTGGAGGCCTAGCTTAATGTCTAAAGATTGGCAAAAAGGATCTGGCTATGTTGCAGAGCCTAAAGTAACTAGAGGACCTGGAGTAGGTAAAGACGGTTATTCTTCAGGTGGAAAAGTTATTGAAGCAACAGATCCAATAGAATCTCAAACAGTTACTGTAAAAGGTACAAGAGCTCTTAGAAAAGACAAGAAGCCAGTTAAAGCTACTTGGTACTAATATGTGGTTGTCGGCAATTAAATTAGCCGTTTCTGCTGGAAGTAAAATTTACGCTAACAAGCAGAGAGCGAAAGTTGCAATGTCTGATGCACAGCTATTGCATGCCGAGCGACAAGCTCGTGGTGAGGAAGCTTACCAGGGAAAACTATTAGAAGCCCGTCAAACAGACTATAAGGACGAGGTAATTTTGGCGATTCTCACATTGCCCATTTTGGTGCTCGCATATGGGGTTTGGTCGGAGGATCCGGCCGCGATGGACAAGATAAAAATCTTTTTTGAGCATTTCCAGTCATTGCCGACCTGGTTTACAAATTTATGGATTCTTGTCGTGGCGAGCGTTTTTGGGATAAAGGGAACTCAAATTTTTAGGAACGGTAAAAAATAATGCCAGAATATTTTAGAAGTACAGCAAAAAAACCGGGAGCTACGAAAGTTCGTAAAGGATATAAAAGCGGTGGAGGAGACTGGATTCAAGGCGCAATTAAAAGACCGGGAGCATTTACAAAAAAAGCTAAAGACGCAGGAATGTCTGTTAGTAAATATGCAAATAAAGTCTTAAAGAAAGGAAGTGACGCTTCAACTAGAACCAAAAAACAAGCTAATCTTGCAAAAACATTAAGAAGTTTTCATGCAGATGGTGGCTTAACTAAAGTAAGTGGTTATAAACCCGTACTTGGTAATAATAAATTTGGTTACCCTAGTGGAGGAGTATCAGTTAAAAGTTTTAGAACTGGTGGCGTTACTAAAAAAAAATAATGGATGGAATCCAATTAGTTTATAAACTAAAAAAACAAATTGAAGAAACACAGAAATCTGTGCAAACCTATCTACTAAATGGACAGGTTGACAACTTTGAAAAATACCAGTATATGGTAGGACAGCTTCGTGCTTACGAAGCAATTTTACAGGAAATCTCTACCCTGCTAACAAATAAGGAGCCAGAAGATAATGAAAACACAGGAACAGTCATCGATCTCTCAAGTAAACAAACCAAAACTTGAAATCCCTACAACAGAATTAGTTGGACTTAAAAAAGAAAAAGAAGTCACAAATCAAAAAGCAAAATTGCCTCAACCCACAGGTTGGAGAATATTAATTTTACCTTTTAAAATGAAGGAAAAAACAAAAGGCGGAATTATTATGGGACAAGATACATTAGAGAAACAACAAGTTGCTTCTCAATGTGGAAATGTTCTAGCAGTAGGACCCCATGCCTATCAAGATAAGGAAAGATTTCCTAATGGGCCATGGTGTAAAGTAGGAGACTGGATAATGTTTGCACGTTATGCAGGCTCTAGAATAAAGATAGAAGGTGGTGAAGTTCGTCTTCTTAATGATGACGAAGTCTTAGCAACAATCGAGAATCCAGAGGATATCTTGCATGAATATTAACATAGGAAGGAACTATGCCAGAAGATAAAGAAGATAAAACAATAGATCTGCCATCAGATGGACCTGATACAGAAGTTACTTTACCAGAAGAAACGGTTAAAGAAGGAGCTCAAGAAATTGATGTTCCAGAAAAAAAACCAGAAGGTGAAGTAGAAGTAAAAGAAGAAGCACCTAAACAAGAAACAGAGACTAAAGAACTTATACAAGAAGAAAAGAAACCAGAAGAAGGAAAAGAAAAAGAATTAGATGAGTATGGTGAAGGCGTTAAAAAACGAATTGCTAAACTTACTAAACGTATGCGTGAATCTGAACGTCAAAGAGACGAAGCAACACGTTATGCACGTTCTGTTGTTACAGAGCAAAAATCTTTAAAAGAACGATTAGCTAAATTAGACACTGGTTATGTGTCCGAAATGGAAAGTCGTATTACTTCAGGTCTTGAAGCAGCTAAAAGTAAATTAACTTCTGCTAGAGAATCTGGAAATATAACTGATGAAGTCGATGCACAAAAAGAAATCGCTAAATTAGGTTATGAAGAAGCAAGATTGGCTGAAATGAAAATTAATCAAGAAGCCAAAACTAAAGAGAAGAGTGAATTAAATCAACAATCAGCGGTTCGACAAGAACAACCTCAAAAACCAAGACCAGATGCAAGAGCAACTGAATGGGCATCAAAAAATGCATGGTTTGGCACAGATAATGCCATGACTTATACAGCTTTTGATATGCACAGAAAATTGGTAGAAGAGGAAGGTTACGATCCTCAGTCTGAGGATTATTATGGAGAATTAGATAGAAGAATAAAGCTTGAATTCCCCCATAAATTTGGTAATGTAACAGAACAAACGACTAAACCGACACAAACTGTAGCATCAGCTACGCGAAATGTTAAAAGAGGTACTGGTCGCAAAACTGTGAAACTCACATCGTCACAAGTAGCAATTGCTAAAAAACTGAATGTGCCACTTGA
>VTLG01006833.1_pt1 | contig 10302 bp, 15 predicted proteins | sample 4694571 | NCBI WGS metagenome assembly VTLG01 (sample SAMN12604809, study PRJNA352737) | marine metagenome | biome: ENVO:00000447; feature: ENVO:00000209|ENVO:00000569|ENVO:01000036; material: ENVO:00002151; isolation source: viral sequences binned using virsorter ... | reverse complement strand
CATTAATCATTCGAATACACCGAATGTGGTGAAGGTAGAACTTCGTACCGGGAATGGCGATCCTAGTTGTTTAACCAAGAAGTGGAGTCTAGTGAGTCTTAAAGATATTAAAAAAGGAGAAGAACTAACGGTGCGCTATACGTTTTATAATGTTTAGAAATTTTAAAGATAATCTACTGCGATTCATTGAAGTTCACTCCGGGCGCCTTCATAACTGGGCCTGGGACAAACGTTGGAAACACAGGGACCACGAAACATGGATCAAAGGATATAGAGAATGGAAAAAGACAAGATGTCCACACAACTAGACGAACAAAAAGTTTATGACGAATTCTTTGAGCATGCTATGCATCTCTTGAACGAACATCAACTCTCAGTTGAACTTATTGCGGGTACCATGGTAGCGATTGCCCAAAGACTTTACAAAACTCACTTGAACGATAAGGATTATAAAGATATGATGGAGGTTATTAAAGAAGCGAATGTGGAACCTTATGATGTAAAAAAAGTGAGGATCCATTGAACAGAATTCTTAACCGAATCGCGTTTAACATCGGCGCGTGGCAAACCCAAATCATTTGGTTTGTAAAAGTCCGATGCAATTTAATACAGGATAAAGAAAAATGAGTAAAATAACAGGCGATTCAGAAGGTTTATCTTTCATCTTAGATGGATTTAAAAACACTTTGCCTCCGGATCAACAGATTCGAGAGGTCAATAAAAATTCTGAGGAAGCCATACAAAGAGTACAAAGAGACGATCCAAATTATAAAGGTTTGATTACCTTTGAAATGGATAAAGAATATTTTTCTAAAAACGGCGTAGCCAAACTTTGCATCATCGATAATGGTGATGGAATGGCCTATAAATTTTTAGACGAGTATTTAATTAAGCTGGGTGCCAGTACCCGAAAAAATAAATATATAAATTGGGGTGCAGGTTTTAAACTCTCCGCACTTCCTTTTAATCCCTACGGTCTGGTCATTCGAAGTTGGACAAAAGATAATCCCAACGGACACATGGTTCGGATTTGGAGAAATCCCGTAACCGGTATCTATGAAACCAAAGGCGATCAAGTTTATATTATTGCAGGTGCTAAACCTAAAGGGATTGATAAAAGTGGAACGCAAATTACGTTCCTAGGAGAGAACAAAGATCATAACACCACTTTGATTCCGCCAACTTTACTGAAGGGTGGATTACTGATGGGAGGTAGAAAATCTCCGCGTGCGTGGATTGCTGCCTATCTCAACACTAAAAAATATAATGTTGAAAATAACATTGTTACTTTAGTGAACGTGGTGGAAGGACGACCAAATCGAGTCATCGGACATAAAAATGTTTTAGAAAAATATTGCAGTAGTCGAGGCAGTATTGAATTATCTAAAGCAACGATGGATTGGTATCTGTTACCGGAATCTAAATATCATCCTGGTTCTAATAAAGTGGACACCGGACGAAGAGAAAATGCTTTGGCTGTTGGACAATTTTGTTTAGTGCATGAAGATGAAACGCTTCGGGTAGACTATTCAGGAAAATCGGACCGGAATCCTTTATCGGCGTGGGGTCATCACTACTCTAAATACAGAGTCGCGTTGGTCTTAAGGCCTAATCATACTTACTTTTCTCCCAACTTAGAAAGAACAGCTATCTTTCGTGAAGGGATTGAAGGTAAAGAATATGAAATCAATTGGAAATCAGAATGGCAAGCCCGTATGCCTACGGTGCTGGTGAATCTTGAGGCTCAAATGGCTGAGAAAGCCTTGAAAGAAAGTTCTGATTATGATGGAGAACTGAAGAAATACGCTTCGTTGTTTCGACCGGAAAAATATAAAGCCAGAAAAAATGGAAAAATTCCGATTGACAAGGATGAAATTCTTAAGACGGGTGGACAGCTTCAATTGGATGAACCGCCAGGTCCTCCCAATCCTGGACCCCCTCCTATTCCTGACCCTGATGTTGAATACGGGGAAATTGAACAGGAACTGGGTATTCAGGTTCAAAAATCAGAAACCAAAGGAGTGGTAACGCGAAACAATCCTTATCCTAAAGTGGCTGAAGTAGAGGAAGGGGCGACCCAGTATGTAGCTACTTTCGATATGGGTAATTTTACTGTCGATTTAAACACCGACTGTTTATTGATCGAACAGTTAATTAATTATCGAGTCAGGAAGGATAAAAAAACTAAATATGCCTTGGTTAAAAAACTTTTAATCGAGGCCATGAAATATCAGTTACAACAACAAGTAGCTCATATTCGCTGGATTACCGGTTGGGATGATGAAAAGATTAGCAATGCATTGTCTCGTGACTCATTAACTGCTTGCGTGAGTAATAAATCTTTCTTACTAGAAAAGTTAGATATCGCTCTCAAGAAGAATAAAGGTCTTAATCCGACGCCTTTATCCATGAATGGTAAAGGAGAACATGTTCATCCGGAATGAAGAACATTATAATCAATTAAAGAAGGAGGCTCTAATGGCTAAGAAAAAAGTTAAGAAGAAGAAAAAGAAAAAAGCTAAGAAGAAAAAGAAAAAGAGATAGTGAAGAAGAACGACAGATATAATTATGTCCCTGTTCCGCGGTCCGATGACCGTGGAGCCCGGACGTATGACGTTAAGGGAATTCCTCTGCCTTCGGTCACGACCATTTTAGCACGGACCAAGGACCAGGGATATCTCCGGCGTTGGAAGGCCAAGGTGGGTGAAGAGCAAGCTGAAGCGATTAAGAATATTGCCTCTAAACGCGGGACCTCCATGCACAAGTATATTGAAGCGTTTATCTTACAGAAGGGATACGAAGACTTAACGTCCCTGGGCCAGCAAGCAAAGACCATGGCTCAAAAGTTGATTGAAACTGGATTGACGCCGATTGATGAATACTACGGGAGTGAAGTCACATTGTACTATCCGGGCCTTTATGCAGGGACCACGGACCTGGTGTGTATGCACAATGACATGGAAACGATTGTAGATTTTAAGCAAGCTAATAGTCCCAAACGCAAAGAATGGATTGATGATTATTATTTGCAGATAGCAGCTTATGCCATGGCCCATGACTACATCCACGGCTCTATGATTCAACAAGGAATTATAATGGTATGTACTCCTGACCTTTATCTTCAAGAGTTTAAATTTCAAGGGGTAGAATTAAGACAATGGAAGCACAAATTTTTAAAAAGATTAAATGCCTATTATGAATTGATTAATGACTACAAAGAAGAGGCACAAATAGACACCGCAGCCCTACTGGAAGAGTTTGAAAAGGATAAATGAAAGAGTTTACACCATCGCAAATAGCAAGACATTTAAAATGGGTATATAGTAGACCCGGATATTACAAGGAGGTAAAACATGGTAAGAGAAGCAGGAACGATAAGAGAAAGACTTTATCAGGCCTTGATCAAGCGCTACACAGCAGATCAAGAAGACGCCCTGGTCAAGATTGATTCTCTGATGCTTAATCATATGGTTATACCAGATCATGCAGATATAACCGGCCAGATTGATAAATTATTGGCTAAAGTGTCCTTTGCAGCCGAGAAGATGGCAACATTGAGGCGGTACTATGGCACAAATTAGACATCTTTGTGTCTAAAAGAAGGCACAACATTTTACATATAGTACTAAAAGCCATAAAAAAAGTTTTTTTAAAAAAAAACGTAGGAATAGTGTTAAAACGTTAAAATGAATGATTTATGTTGGTATTACTAGCTAAAGTAACGACGTTTTACGAATTTGTAAAACGTCTAAAACGTCGTAAAGTGAAAAAAGTAAGCAATACCAATGGGTGTATGGGGTACACGGGAACGAAAAGGTGTTTGATATAACTGTTTTTGTGGTATTTAGTACTATATGTACCGGAAGAAATCCAAATATAGGCATGTCGTGATAAACAAGAAGAAGTTTTATTTCTATAAGATTTCTTGGGTTGACATCACTGCGGATGGCGGGCATGCTACGGCTGATGAATTCGACAAGTTCGAATGCTCTAAGATGGTCACGTTTGCATATTTATACAAAAAGACCAAGAGATTCATTTGGACTTTTGCAAGTTATGACTCGAAGGATGAGGCATATTCTGACCGGAATATCTTCCCTAGAGGGTGCATAACTGGAATGGAGAAATTAAATGTGGAATCGAGATAACTTATTTCTTATTGGGATAGCGGTGTTTTTTGTGCTGGCTTTTTATTCTCTAACTTTGATTCCTCAGTAGATGTCGGATTGGCAGAAATACTTTCTGGTTCTTTTTCTTTTTTCTTTGCTTTGGTTTGTAATGGTTTTTTCTCCAACAATGCAGCTTCGGGGGTAACGTTTAAAATTGGTGCGTAATCGTCTAAAATTTGTTTCATTTTGTTTTCTAGTTCTTCTTCTGACATGTCTTCTAATTTCCCATGTTTTATTATTTTCCGTTCTATGTATAGTCCTCCTGCTTTGCCTCGATTCGTCTCAGCGTTTACAGCAGCAGAAAAGGAATGCTTCTTTAAGGCAGCCTCTCTCAACCGGGCAAGTTCAGCCAGGTGGGTATCATAAGTAATTTTGTGTTTCTCTAGTCGTTCTTCTTTAAGTCTACCAACATATTGTACTACCAGTGGGCTAAGTCTTGGATTCAATAGTTCAGATCCTTCTTGCCTAGACCTATCCTTACTATAACCCGCCGCAATAGCTGCTTCAGATTGTGTCATAGGTCCTTCTGGTCCGCCAAAGACTACGAATTCGGCGAATCTCATTTGCATTTCAGTTAATCTTTTAGGAACTCCCATATTGACAATTTAAGGTAACATTGATAAAAAGTCAATATGTCGAAAGAAAAAACAATACATGAGTTGTCGAAAGAATTTCCAGATAAGACGTATAGGGAATTAGAGTTATATAGAGATGCTGACCGAGCTCAAGAGGCCGGTCAATGTATTATGGGAGAAATGAGAAAAGATAGAGAAGATTCAGACTGGAAAGATAAATATAATAAGGAACATAAACTTCGTCAAGAGGCTGAAACCGAAACTATTCTTGTTAAGGGTATAGGTATGAATTCACCCGAGATGAGAAAAGCTAATGCACAGATTAAAGAACTTCAAGATAGTTTAGATAGATTCAAGAAAGAAAATAATGATTGCTATAATAGAATTGCTGAGGCTCTTGAGGTCAATGAATCGCACCAAAAATTAAACGGAAAATTACAAGAAAGATTGACAGAGTTAGAAGAAGAGAATAAGAAGATGCACGAACACATCAATAAAAAACTAGATGCGGCTCGAAAGTCAGGAATGTAATGAAGGTTAAAGATCTACAAGAATTTCTAGGAAAATTTACCGAAGGTGAAAAAGGATTGCGGGGTAATGCCGTCAGCAATGCTGTCATCATGGTAGAAATTAATGGAAAGCTTCATGAGATTAGAAGAATGGAAGTTCATGAGAATACTGAGCCGGTAATTGTTGGGCTTGGTAAGATGAGAACCGCGCATAGATTAGTTTTAAAAACACACAGAGACTCTAAAATATTGATGCCTGAGAAGTTGCGTCATGACTACTGATGTTCCCTCAAAAAACAGATGGGTCCAGAAGCTAAATTATATAAAAAACTTAAGAGATCATCGCCAGGAATTATCTGGAATAGGATTGAAAACCTTAGCCTTCTTGGTATGCCTGATTGCTTGGGCTACAATACTTCTGGGACATTTTTCACTGTCGAATTAAAAGTTACTCGGGGTAATAAACTTAATTTTTCTGCACACCAAATCGCATGGCATGTTGCTCATCCGAAGAATACATTTATCTTAGCCCAGGCCCTTGGTCCTGGGTCCATTAAACTTTTTAAGGGATCACAGATTAAAAAACTTTTAAAGGAAGGCTTTGCACTTGATGCTTGCTGCTTGGGGCTTGATGCTTGCTGCTTGAAGCTTGCCTCCTGTTAAGCTTGGTGCTTGCTGCTTGACGCTTGTTCCGGTAGCCGTTCTCCACGGCCCATGCTTCATGAATCTCTTCTATTAAATTAGTGTTTGGGGTATGTGACATTGCTTACGTTCCTGTCCCAGCATGCGCGGCAGCTCTTGCATTCATTGCCTTGGTCTTTGGCCGGGCAGGTCTTGCCACCTGTGGATACAGTACTGGTCCATGGCCACCAGCCCACGGGCTGTTGATCCACCATGTGACTGCTGAATCTTATTATTAAGTTCTTAGGTATAACATCAGGATCCATGAGTCGCAGGAATCGCGCTTCGCGCCCAAGGGCCTCCAGCCTTCTGGCCATTGCTGCCTTGACATTGTTAAACCTATAGCGCCCCTTCAGGGCATAGCATCCATGACAAACGCTGCCAGGAATCTTAGCCAATTTGGCGCCGGTTATACACTGCGTTGCAGGTAGGTTGTACGATGGTCCGGGCATCTTTGAAGGTGCACTCAGGCCGCCGGTGATTTGTCTTGCTTCTTTCTTTAACATAATTTTTTATACTAAATAAATTTGGTCATATTGTGGCGCTTGGTGCCTGTCGCTTGTCGCTTGTGTCTGGGCTCCCGGAGGCTTGGCGCCTGAAGCTTAGAGCCATTGATCCAGATCTTAGGTCCAAACTTCTCCCAGTTATTGCTCATGATCTTGAGCTCAGCTGCGATGGTTAGCAGCTGGCCCGGAGATGCATGGCTTACGTCTATTTTGAATTGTTTCATTGCTGCGGCTGTCCTGTCACCTGGTGCCAGCTCCCATCTCTCAGCACTTCAGTCACTTGGTCCGCGTACACTGAACCGGCTTCGTCAAACATCCCGATCTCTGATCCCTTGGACCAGATTAAGATGGTTGACTTCAGGCCCTTCCCCTGCTTGGGGGACTCTAAGAGCTTGCCGGTGATCGGGGCTCCCAGCTGTGTGGTCCTGACTTGGTCTTTTTTCTTTAGATCTTTATAGTTTATCATAATAACTTATCCTATCATCTCTGGGACTGATTGTCAAGCGCTTGGAGCTTGGGGCTTGTAGCTTCCTGGTCCCATTCCTTTTCTTTTCTAGACTTCCAGCTGTCTGGTTTGCCTACTAGTCTCAGCTCACCTTGGGTCCAGCCCCGGTAACCGGTGTTATTAACTTCAGGTTTTATTTTATTGTATTTTTTATCATCGATACAAATTTTGACCGGAAGATCTTGATCTTCAATCAACATTAAGTATTTCGCTAATGATTTAACTGTAAACATAATTAATTCATTTTCTTTCTTTTTCCCCACCCTTGAGTGATGACCTTCACTCCAGCGTGAGCATTTAACATCTCACCAATTTTACCAACCATTTCTGCTTCGGTTGGTCTGCCTTCGTCTTCGTCTGGTTTATAATGGGGGTGATCTTCAATCCTTACTAATTTAGTCAGGTATGGCATTGATGCGTGTTTATCCTGGTCGTGATGATCCTGCGGAGCTCTGATTGATTTTTGCTCGGACACATACCAATGACCTTTTTTGAATAAATAAACATATTCAATAAAACAGTCTCCAGAGATGCAGTCCAATAGGCACCATTCATTATTATGGGTTTGGCCAGGATCTGGCTCTCTTCCCCAATCACGCTCATAAAATGAACATTCCTTTAAGGTAGATCCCAGGTAGCTGGCATTGCCAAATTTAAATAGGTCTCTGGCTTTTTTATAATCATTATAATGCTCAAGCAAACAATGACCGACGCCGTTGGGGTATCCATCACTATGAACATAAATAGATTTAACTTTGCCGTCAGGCAACTCAATCGCTATATTACTTCTAGTACTCATAAATAACTCTCCTGTATTCTTTAATATTACCTTGATCAGGTTTCCCTGTCAAGTTTTCCCCTTCACCCGCTCAAGTAGTATGCAAGCATAAGTTGAGCGGGTTTAGGTTCAATTTCTTTATCATCCACCGCCAGTAGCAGTTTATCTTTAGAAATATATCTCCTATATAATGCTTGACAATAGGTATGTCAAGTGATAAAAATGTTTTTTTAACAATTAACAGAAAGGACACAATGGCTAGAGTAAGATTAAACCAAGAGTATCGTAATAAGATCGCAAATCGTATGCGAGTACATCTTGAACAAGAGAACACGCAAGAGAAAGAAAAATTCTTGCAATCAAGAGAGGATATGAAACCTCTACAAGATGAAACGTGGAAACTTGCTAAAGAAATAGTAAGCCGACACTATACACCCGAAGATATTAAAATGGCTTATCATTTACAAAACAAGTTTGAAAATGTGGACACTATCGCAAAAGATAGTTGCTTTCATTTTGGTTATCAAGGTCAAGTAGAAGATCGTGATGAAAATGACAAAGTGGTTATGAAAGACAAGTACATTGAAAGTCATTTTGATTTTAAACTCAATGGCAATATCAATGGTAAAGAAAGTGGAAAGCAAAACGACTTTGCTTATGCTATGTATCGTGATGAGTTGAAAGGTAGAGAGAACTGCAATCCCGATATTAATATTGAACAAAAGGGCAATCAATCAAATCCACATTGGACTAAAGTTGATGACGCAAACGAAAAATATCTTGGGTTGAGTGGTGGTAGTGGAAATGAAACCTCATTTGCGAAAGAGTGGAACAATGATTATGTACTTGACTTAATTGGTCGGGAATACTGTCGTGATCGTTCTATTGCTTGTAAAGAGAATGAGTTTGCAATCTTGATGAGTTGGCAACAAGCTAAAGGTCAATTGATAATGGCTCACGAAAAATGGATTGATAGCATTTTAAATCAGATGAAAGAAATTAAACTTGGTTTAAAAGGTTATAGATATTTAGATGAAGCGATTGAGTTAGCAACTGAACTTGGTCTTAATCTAAATGACGCAGAAATAATTAGAACTAACTCTACGGGTTTAGTTATTTACAATCCGAAAAATCTTGCTGATAGAATAAAAGGTATGAAGAATAAAACTCTATCAAGAGAAGATAAGATCAAAGCTAGGTTATTATATAACCAACAACAATCACAACAATAAGTCTTGACTTTCAAAGTTATATCCCTTATAATGAGGGATATAACAGAAAGGATAGTATGCAAAAGAAAGACCTACTAAAAAATGGAACAATGTTTATGATAACATACACTCCACAAAAAATCGGTGGTGTTCCAAATCACGAAAGAAAACACATAACAAGACGTGGTAAATGGGATATGAAATGTAAGATCAAGACACATTATATTCTTTACTACGATAGAGATAGAAGTAATTATAGATATGCGACTAATAAACTTTCGCCTATTCATATTTCTATTGGTTTAAATAAAGAAGAAATGAAAGTAATTAATTAATGAGCCAACTTAAATACTGCCAAGGTCCGAAGTGTCATACTTATGATACTAAAGATAGAAAGAAAGGACCGAAGAACAATAAGAGGAATGAAACAAGAAGAAGATCAAGCTTTTATTATCTTGATGGCAATGCGTGTTCAATGAACTGTGAACGTGATTGGTTCAATGTCTATGGCTCACGAGCCTTGGACCACTTCGGTAGAATAACACAGCCGAGAGTTATGACTAAAGATAATGCGTGGAGAGTTAGACGCAATTGGAGTTTCAATGATCAACCCGATACATTCTATGTCTATAACTATCTGACCGAGGAACGCAGACCAATAACCCGAGAACAATACGACAATGATAATATCATTGATGAGCAAGGAAGATTAACTATCTAATCGTGGCTCGGGCGCCGCCTCCGGCGGCGCCCGGGGTAGACCCCTCAAAGTAGGTCCCATTCCGGATCACAAACTCAAACGCGACCACCCCCCTCCATCCCTTAAAATAAAAAGGGGTCCCAAAAATTTTCCCTTTATTGCTTGATTTAGAGAGGCATGGGGGTTAAAAACCTTTTGGTACCATATGGACTTAAATACTGTAAATATTTCAAAATTACCTGCAGACGTCCGAAGGACCTTTAAACAGCTTCAGGTACTGCATGCGGAAAAAAAGATACAGAACAAAGCTAAGAATGACTTTCTATCTTTTGTTAAATGCATGTGGCCGGATTTTATAGAGGGGTCCCATCACAGGCACGTTGCAGAAAAATTTAATAAATTAGCCACCGGGGAGTTAAAGCGGCTAATCATTAATATGCCACCCCGTCATACAAAATCAGAATTTGCATCTTATTTACTACCTGCCTGGATGGTGGGCCGTAATCCAAAATTAAAAATCATTCAAGCAACCCACACGGGCGAATTAGCTATTAAGTTTGGTCGTAAGGCTAAACACTTAATCGATAGTGAAGAATATTCTAAAATTTTTCAAACAAGATTACAGGAAGATAGTAAAGCCGCTGGGAGGTGGGAGACAGCACAAGGCG
>VTLG01005150.1_pt1 | contig 10303 bp, 13 predicted proteins | sample 4694571 | NCBI WGS metagenome assembly VTLG01 (sample SAMN12604809, study PRJNA352737) | marine metagenome | biome: ENVO:00000447; feature: ENVO:00000209|ENVO:00000569|ENVO:01000036; material: ENVO:00002151; isolation source: viral sequences binned using virsorter ... | reverse complement strand
AGCCAGTAAGTTTTTCTATTTGATTTCCTATAATAAATTCAATACTGTTATCTAAAGATTCTATTTGACCATCTATAAAATCTATATCTTTTTGTAATTGTTCAACATTTATTTTTTGTTGAGCTGTCATATTAGGATTATCGAGGTCAAACTTATCTAATTCATCTTGTAATACTTCTCTTCTTTGTCTTAAAGCATCTAAAGCTTTAGTAGTTCCTTCTCCAAATTGTTCTGCAGTGGCTATTGAATCTGCAAAAGCTGCTGAACCCATAGCACCTGAAATATCTAAATCTGCAATTTCTCTTTTTAAAGCTGCAAACATTCCAGTAACTACAGCAATTGATCCTGCTATTACAAATAAAGATGCAGGATTCATTATTCCTTGTAATATTGTATAAGCTTTTGATAATGTAGCTACTATTCCAGCATTTCTTACCATAGCAAAACCTAATGTTCTAAAAGCAAGAGTAACCACTAGTATTTTTGCAGACAATCTCCCTAAGTTAACTAAAGCCTCACCAGAAACATTTTGAGTAAATGCTTGTAAGAAAAACACTACGTTTCTGACTATTGGTAAAAATTCATCTGCCATACTCATAGTCAACTCTTTAATTTGATTTCTAAGAAGTATGATTTGTTGAGCAGTGGTTGTAAACTTTTTAGCTGCTTCAACTTGAAGAGCTATGTTTGCATCAAATGCTGTACGTGAAGTTGTTAAAGTTTGTATTAACAAATCTCCAGATGAAGCTAAACCATTTATTGCTAACTGTGTTCTTCTTTGTGATAAATTAAGTTTTTTAAGAATGTCTTGAACTTTAAGACCTCTATCTCCTGCAGTTTCAAGTCCTTGTATAAATTTAGCAACAGCCATCGCTGCATCATCACCAAAGAGTTGTGCAAACTCTTTCATTTCAACATCTGCTACTCTTGCAAATAATTGAAGTTGTTCATCTCCGTTTTGTATTGCTCTTTCTATTTCTTGAAATACACGAGATATAGCAGTACCACCAGCTTGTGCTGGTACACCAATAGCTTGAAGTGCTGTAGCAAAAGCTAATGCATCAGCAGTTGAAGCACCAGTCTGTTCTGCTGCAGTAGCAATACGTAAAACAGTTGTAATAATTTCATCTTCAGTTGCTGCAAAGTTGTTACCTAAATCTACTAATGCAGAACCTGTTCTTTCAAAAAAGTCAGACATAGCCTCATCAGGTATGTTTGCAATAGCAGCTAACCTAGCTAAAGCTAAAGCAGCAGATTCTGTACTTAATACAGTAGCAACACTTAATTTAGATACTGTATCAATAAACGCTTCAAGAGATTCAACACCTATACCTAACTGTCCACCAAGCTCACCTACTCTAGCTAATTCTGTTGCAGCAATCGGAAGTTCTGTTGCTAACTCTCTAATTTGATTAGAAAGCATATCTAACGTTTCATTATCTGCATCTACAGTTTTTCTAACACCTGCAAACGCGTCTTCAAAAGCTATTAATGATCTTACACCAAGAACTGTTGCTGAAGCTATAGTACCTAAAGCAGCAGCAGCACCAATCATACCTGCCGTTGCAGCTCTTGATATATTTTGACCTGCTCTTGTGAGTGGAGTTAATTCTGCTTGTAAATCTTTTGTAATTTCATCAATGTCAACAAGCTGGGCTGTAATAGCCAGCCTCAGTTGCATCTCTTGATCTACACCTGCCATTTATCTATCCTGTACTTCTTGCATAAAATTATCTAGTGAAATTTGTTTTCTTTCTCTACCTTCTCGACCGCGCATTTTGTCAAGTTGTTTCTTGTACCATCTACGGTCTTTATCTTCAGGGTTATAATCCTCTCCTGATTTAGCAGCTTGATATATAGGTAAGAAAAATACGGAATCTTCAAAAGGCATATTAGACATTAATCTTATGAATCTTCTCCAAGATACGTCTAATGGTTGTTTTATATTATAGTAGCGTAGAAAATCTGCTTCCAGAGCACCCCAGCGTTCTACGATTTCAACTGGAGTGAAATTTATTTTGGGTTATCACCCTCTTCTCCTAAAGTTTCATCTACGGCTTCTATATCAGCAGATACTCCGTATTCTCCTAGAAGATATGCTAAAAGTTTTTGCAGTTGTTCCCAAGATGCTCCATCTTCTAACATTTGATCTAGGTTACTTTGACCTACCAATGTTGCTAACCATTCTGGAATTTGTGCTGCAGCTAGTTGACCAGTGTCATCCATAAACCGCAGTTGTCCTAGTACTACCCTTGCAGGTAATTCAGGTGGAAACTCATAATTTCTACCCGCTATTTTGACTTCAATCGATTCTTTGTCAGACTCTTCGACTGCAGCATCAAAATCCATAAATCTGTTCTTCTCACTCAATTCCTTCTCCTATCTAATATTATGGGTTACTTGAACCACCTGAACCGGCAGCGTTAGTATTATCAACGATGTCGAACAGGAAGTGATAACCATTGCTATCTGAACCAACGTTAAGTGTTGCATCAGGTACTAATATCTTGAACTCTGTGCTCAAAACAACTTTTTGTGGGGCTTTAGCGTGTTGCATAGAGAAAGAACCAACGCTTACTGCGCGAGGGATTCTAACGTGTCTTGTTGCAACTCCGTTTGCACCTTTTGGACCATCTGCAACTAATAACAAGGCATACTCGTTAAAAGCAGATGATGTTGGAGGTACTAGTGTATTATATCCACTAGCACTTGTTCCAGCAGCACCATTTGCACCACTACCGATTTTATCGGCAGATGATGATCCACCACCAAGAGCAATTATTAACTTTGTGTGTGAAGCTTGTGAAAGTTCACCAGTTAATCTAACTTCTTGAGCAGTTTTAATTGTTTTAATAGGATCAACTTCTTCAGCCACCATAATGTCTTCAAAAGTTTTATCCATTTCAAGAGTCCAACCATCTTCAGAGTAGCCTACTTCATCCCAAGCAACAGTCATTGCTGTTGGGGAGTCAAAAGCTCCGGAATCATTTCCCGGAAACACTAAAGAAGATGTTGTTCTGTCCTTAATATAAAGGACACCAGTACCTATCAATACCTCAGATATTGAACCGTTTGAAGCTGGCATTATACTCTCCTACTATATATCTTATACTTCAATTGTCGCGACAATTGACTTACGTCAATTACCTATTCCTCTTCTGAATACCATTCTTCAGAGGAGTCTTCTTCCACGACTTCGTTGTCCTGAACCTTGTCGGTAAGATCAACGCGCTCAATTACTTGGTTAGTAGCAATTGACTCATCTTCAGCAATGAAGACTTGTCCTTGCATAGTGTCGCTCATTGGCTTCATATGCTTGCTCATATCCTTCCAAGTACTCTCTGAGACTTCTACCCAAGAATTTTTAGTAAATAGAGTTTCATCACCATTGACTTCCCACCACACTTGTGTGAAAGGCATCAATGGGTTAACTTGTACTTTTTTCATTATGTATCATACCTATATGTCATTCCTATAGTTATAGTATACAACCCCAACCCAGTTTCTGTTTCCTCTACTCGTGAAATTCCTTCAATGATTTCCATACCATAAATAAATGCTTTCGAATTATCTGAAAGCGTTATTGATATGTTTTCTTCATTAAATGCTGACTGTTGCACAGCTGAAGCTAGCGAATAAGCAGTAGAGTAATCTGCATTGGTATCTGTAGCATCACCACCCCATCTACCAGCAAAACAACTTATTGGAATAATAGCCTCTTCTATAAGAACTTGACTTCTTGGACTAACAGGTAAACCTCCACCTCTAAAAAACACTAAAAAAGGTAATGTAGCGTTTCTCGGAAGTCTGGTAGCTATTCTTGTACCACAAATGTTAGTTATAGGTGTCCTATTTATTGCCCAAGCCCTAAATGTTACTTCTGCATCAGGAGCTGAATTTTGATTACCGTATACCATAATTATCTATCTTCAAATCTTATCACAATACTTCCATCGTTAGCGTAATTGGTTACGAATCCACCTGTAGTTCTTTTTCTTGGCTTTTCTATTTTTTCATTATTCATACCACTCTGTAAAAACATCAAATCTTCAATCAAAGAAGCTGTTTGTATATCATCTGAACTTCTTCTTCTTGTAACATTGTTTATAACACTTCCTGATTGATCTTCGTATCTTACTGTTGTTTTACCACCTTGTTTTGTAAATCTTTGTCTAAGAACTAATTGTGCTGTTGGTAATTGAGGATCTTTATAAATTAAATCTACTGCTCCATTTGATCTTTTGTTTACAATAGGTTTTATTAATCTACCTCTATTAGCGTGTCCACCACCTAATGTTGGTTTATGTATTTTTGCAGTGTAAGCAAACAAACCTAATTCTTCAGCTCTAGATTTTGATATATCTGTTTTGAAATAAAAAGATAAAGTTGGTAATGCTTGTCCTTGATCGTCTGCCATAGCAATAGCTTTCAATGTTTCTGATTGAACCATATCTCTATTTACAATATTTCCTCTAGATTGTATAACTCCAGATGTACCTGAAACATTTACACCTTTAAATATTGAAGGCAGTTTATTTTTATTATATTCGTCAATAGCTCTTATACCTGCTTTTTGAACCCTAGCACCTCTACCAGTTCCAAGTTTTCTACCTTGAATACCAACAACTCCACTAGGTGTAGTAGAAAATATACGCTGTTCTTTATCCCGTTCTTTAAATAAATTAGTTAATGTTTTATTTTCTCTATCTAGCTCAGTTCTTACAGCTCTACGTTCATTTTCAAGTCTTTTTAATTTTGTTGTTGACAATGCACTCTTAGGAACAGTTTTTTCACCTGTAAGGTCTGATACTTTCATTTGAGGTTGTTTCAATATAGGTATTGGATCACCTTTCTTAATTGGACCATAATCTTCTATATATACATCAGCTCTAGCATTGTGCTTTCCAACTTTCCAAAATACCTGATCTACTTCAGAATCCGTAGGCTTTACATAACCTTGTTTTTTCAAACGATTTGTTGCTGCTCGGACATCTGTTTTTTTCATTCTGTCTTCTGGCTTAACTAAATCGTCAAGTCTATTTGCTTCAGCTCTTACTTTATCTTCAGCTTTTTGTAATTGAGATTCTAATTTTTGAATTTTTGTTTGTGTAGATGAAATTTTTTTATCTGTATTACTGACTATTTGTATTCTTCCTTCGCTGTCTTGTTTGACTTCAAAGAAACCTTTTCTACTTCTTACAGTCTTAGTAGTTGCTTGAATAAATTCAGAATGAGGATCGCTTAAACTTTGACCTCTTGCTCTTAGTTGAGCTCTAAATCTTCTTCTTTCATCTGCATCGTGAATAGTATGTAAGTGCTCTCTATTTGATTTACCTGTTAGTCTTGTTCCACCGCCTGTAGTATTAACTTTTCTATTTGTATATGTATAAGGTAATTGTTTGTTTACTTCGTTAACTATTTCTTTTACAGCATCTACTTCAGCTTTTATTCTTAAATCGTCCTCTAAACCGGTAGCAATAACTCTTTGTCCACCTGATCCACTTCCACTAACTTTTGAACCAGTAACATATCCACCTGCACCTTGAGCTTTGAGTGTTCTATTTATAACATCTTCAGCACTTTCAGTTCTAGCAAGATAGTTAGGATCTCCTACAGCACCACGACCTATAGATTCTATTTGAAGTTCTTTTACAAATTTATCAACATCAAGTACTTCAATTTCATACTTACCTGTCTTTTCATCTCTAACTGATCTAATTACTCCTTCTCTTTGTAGTTTTTTTAATTTAGTTTGAACTTGTTCGTTTAGAACTACTTCACCTAAATCAAATCTATAATCTTTTTGAATAGATACTTTTGCTGGTTCTATTACTGTATTCTTGTAATGACTTTGAGCTCCTCTACCAGCTATAAATTTACCATTTTTATTTCTAAGTTCTCTCATATCTGCATATATAGGAACACGACCTGTGCCAGAAGTTATTGCATAAGGAATCTTTTCAACAGTTTGAACTTTAACTCTTGTTCTTCTTTTATTAGTTGGTTTTGTTTTTTTTAGTACTTCTTTTTCTGTAATTTTTTCGTAATACTCATCACCATACATAACTCTCATTGCAGCCATAGCACCGTCTTCTTGTGCTTCTGCAAACATTCTTCCTGTTTTATCATATTCTTTCATACCAAAATATTTTTCGTAATATGCCATAAAATCTTGATTACCTGCTTCTTGTGAAGAGTAAGATGTTTTAACTGTCTTTCCTCCCTTTTTAGCTTGTTGTAATTCAATTTGTTTTTCTAAAGCTTCACCATCTTTTGATAACCATATTTTTTGTAAACGCTTATGGGTCTCTGTATATGATCTACTTACAAATTTAGAAGGATCCATTTTTTTATTTTTTGCAGCTATTTCATCTAAAACTTTTTTTGGTGTAAATACTTCATACATTTTTTTTATGACTGGTTTATAAGTTCTTTCTATAAACTCAAGAGATCTTTCTGCAAAAAATGTAGGACCATAGGGTTTATTTTTAGAAGGCTCTAAAGGATTAAACAACATACCACCGTAATTAGCTATCCATACATAAGGTGCTTTATCTGCCATACTATCTGGCGATGTACCTCCAACAGAAACTGCCCACTTAGCTATTACATTTTGCTCTGGGTTTTTTTGCACAGCGTGAATCATTACAGAATCAGCCAAATTATTAGGACCAAACTCTACAATTGTACCGCCTATATTCATAGTAAATTCTGTTCTAGGGGCTAGTGCTCTCAAAGAAAAAGCTAATTGATTTTGCATTTGAGTAAATAAACTTCCTGTTTCCATATTAAATATATTGTGATGAGCTTTTGCAGTTGCTTTTGGACCAAAGACTTCTAACATATTAAAACCTTTAGTTCTTTGATGAATTTTTTTATTTAAATAACTACCTATTTGAGCACGAGCTAAACGAAGTATAACGTTGTTAGTGTTGGGCAAGACTGCATTAACAGCCAAACCACCTAACCTTCCTTTAATACGGTTATTAATACGTGCACCTATTTTACCTTTTGCTAAAGCATTAATATCTCTACCTGCTCTTTGTAATCCAAGTGCTCTACCACGAGCGGTTCTTAGACCACGAAAAGATCCGGGTGATAAAGATAAACCAAAACCTGCTGCTTTTGATAATGTAATAACAGTTGAAGATATCTTGTTAGATACAGATTTTCCTCTTATCTTATTAGGATTTTTTTTAGTAGTTTTTCTACCTGCCAATTTTACTCCCTATATAAACAGGAAGCTACGGTATAGCAGTCATCTCCCTTAGAATCTCTTACAGTATTGATTGCAATTATTTCGTAATACTTTGTTCCGTCTTTTATTCTATCGCTAGCTTTAACATCAACAGTCTCACCAAAATATAATGTCAAAGACTCAACTATTGTGTTTCTACCATCTCTATCTTCTGCTGTACCACCACTAACTTTTCTGCAGTTTGCAGAAGAAGAAAGTGTAGACCAATCATCTGATATATTACCTCTTGCATCTGTTCCAGAAGCAGTAATTCTTTGAATTTCTACAGTATCGTTAAGTATGTGTGTGTTAAGCGGCATATAACTATCATAGCTTATACACCCAACCGATTAGAACATATCGTCTATGAAGATAGGTCCATATTCACCATAAGATACTGAGTAAATACTATGTCCAAAAAAATCTAAAGCCATTTGATAAGCTTGGTCATCTTTAGTCATATCGGGGTCTAGTTCTTCCCAATCAATAGATTTATCGTCCATATACTCTTGATATAAATTATTTACAATAATTCCTGTAGAGTACGCAACACATTCACCTAATCTAGGTATTGTCGCTACACCCAGTATTGCATTATCGTGCCCTTCCAAAAATTCTGCTTCTGGATTTGCACTTTCAATGTATTGATATAAAAAGCCTATATTATCACTTTTTTCCATCATTCCACTTTCCTTTCAAATAAGCAGTAAGTAACATTCTTACAGCGTACGAACTTCCCTGTTGTTTACGACCATCATAAATATCGTGATGAGTCATACATAAGACAGCAACATTTTCAGGATCATATTTTCTGCTATCACTACCACCCATACCTTTTGCTTGTATGTGTGCAAGTTGAAGCTGTGACCTTGAATTACAATCAGCCCATTCACATTGATTGTTAGCTCTCATAAATGCAAACAATCTAAGCTTTGTCATTTTGTCATCTGCCATACAAAAAGTATACTTCGGAAATGCAAAAAGCTGGGCTTTTACACCCAGCTTTTAAGCAATCAATTAAGGAGGCTACTTATGTTCTAGAAGGTAATGGTTAATTACCTGAGATCATTTATAACCAGATCTAATTTTACCTTATATCAAAGATATAGAACAAGTTATTCGCTATAATTTTCTCTGTTATTTTTTCTATGACAAAGAGAGCAGATTGCTTCTCTTTTGTTTTTATCTCTTTTAGATTTATTATATTTATTTAGTGGCTTGTCTTTCTGACAAACTAAACAAACTTTACTGTTTTCTTCTGACTTTATTGTTTCTTTATACCTATGTGTAGCTTCTCTTAGACTAACTAAACACTCTTTACAGTATTGTGTGTATCCACTTTTATATTTTTGTGATTTTTCAAATTCAAGTATATCTTTTTCTTCTTGACATTGTAAACATTTTTTCCAAGTAGGATTCCAAGATAATTTTTCTGCTTCTGCTTTTGCTTCATTTACTCTTTCTACAAGCTCTGGCATATCTTTCATCCAAGCTTTAAATCTCTCGTAACCTATAGGAAGTTCATCATAAGTTTTTGATGTTGTAAGAGAACCTTTACCTTCTGCAATTCTATCTAAAACTATTTGAGCTATTTCTGAATTGTAAGCTGACCTAGGTGCTACACCTGCTTGTTCTCTTAATTGTCTAACTCGTTCATCTGAAACACCCCACTCTTTAGCCCATAAAGATAATTTTTTATGTGGATCTTTTAAAAATAATTCTCTAGCTTCTTCTACTGTTGGTGCTATTCTATTAGGCATTCCTCCTCCTAATTACTTACTCGAAAAATATTCTTTTATAAGGCATTAGAGCTGTAATGTCAAATGCAGTAAGAGCAGGTCCTAATGGAGCGTTCAAAGGATCTCCGTAGGCAAGACTTAAGTCTCCAATACTTTCACTTTGTACAGAATAAAAATTACCGTCATTACCTGATGTATCACTTTTGTGTGATTTTATTTCTGCTTTAGGCTGTTGTGAAGATAATTGTAATGCATTATTAACTAATCTTGATACAGCTCTTGCACAAGTAAATGTTATAACACTTGGTATTGTTTGAAAACCACCAGAATAAACAACTGTTATATTATGCATACGTGCATCTGACCATCTAGATTTACCTGTTTTTACTAAGTAACCTTCTTCTAGATAAGCTACATAATCTTTATCGTTTCCTTCAGTTAAAGTAAAACCATCTTCTGTTACTGATGTAATAGAAACTACGGGGACAACTTTTAAAAATAAATGAGTTCTCTCACGACCATCAAATTTTTCTGTGATTGAAGAATTAAACTCAACATCATAACCTAAAAATCTTTTAATTGCTGAGTCTACGTATGGTATAAATACGTTTGTGATATCAGTTTCTAAACCAGATTCATAATCTAGTTGACCAATTGCTTCTACATCAGAAACTGAGCAAAGAGCCATTAGGACTCCTTACTTATCTTCTGTATCTTTTGGCTTTACAGCCTTATTCTCTACTTCTGTTTTTGGAGCAGCTTTAGGCTCTGCTTTTTTCTTTGCAGGAGCTTTCTTTCCCCAACCTTGCTCTTTTAACCAAGCAGTTGGATACTCGTGTCCAGCTTTAGCAATTAAGTCTGCTTGACTTACAGGTAAGTCTGCAGAAACGCCTTCCCAGATTTTTCCATCAGGGAGCTTCCAAATATTTTTTTCTGGTATTGTGTACATAAATCTATTCTACCTCAGAATCCTTATTCTCATCCTTTTCTTCTTTAGAAACTTTAGTTTTTTTAGGTTCCTCAATAATAAAATCTTTTAACTTTTCCTCAGATGCTTTAAAGAACTCATTGTCTCTAACGACCATACCAAATCTTTCTAGTTGGTCTGTTACATCTTGTGGGTTTAATACTTTTTTCATTTTTCTCCTCTTGGTTTAAAGGGCGAATATAAATCCGCCCTTCAAAAACCAAATTGTCTAATTACATTGCTGTTATAGTACAGAATGCAGTTGGACGATAAATTGCAAATCCTAATCTCATTGTCAATCTGATTGCCAATTGATTTTTTGCAAAGAAATCGCTGTGGCTGTCGGAAACAGCTAGGTCA
>VTLG01013860.1_pt1 | contig 10304 bp, 8 predicted proteins | sample 4694571 | NCBI WGS metagenome assembly VTLG01 (sample SAMN12604809, study PRJNA352737) | marine metagenome | biome: ENVO:00000447; feature: ENVO:00000209|ENVO:00000569|ENVO:01000036; material: ENVO:00002151; isolation source: viral sequences binned using virsorter ... | reverse complement strand
CAATAAACTTGCCGCGTATTGCTCTTGTGCATTTGAAAAATTATCTGGATTATTTAAATATTCACTACTCTGTTTATATTTTTGTTCTTGGTTCTTTTTATTTATTGCATCAGCTACAGCGTTGCTTCCACCTTGATTGGTAGATCCAGCACCTGATTGATAAGAACTAGAACTTTGTCCTGGTGTAACATATGATGTTCCTGCCGAACCCCATGGTGTACTTTCGTCTGTTCCGTATCCACCTGGCATTATCTAAGGCCTGCGTGTGGCTTACCTTGGTGAATGTCTTCCCATGCTTCTGAGAATTCTTCATAAGTCATTGGGCCACCTACCATATCACCTATTCTTTCTGTATATTCTCTATATTCATCTTCGTATCTTCTGTTTGTGTCACCCCACTGTGGTCCTTGTCCATAAAGTGACGCTATACCAGCTTCACGACCTGCATCATTAAATGGTAATACTCTTTCCGGCGCTAATGTATTTTCATCAGTATAGAAAGCACCAAAGTCCTCTTCTACATAATCATCTGGCGCGACATAAGGTTGATTTGGATCTTCATCAAAATCTAATCCTTCTGCTCTATCATAATAAGTAGGTCCGTGTGGGCTATAAATAACTTCTGATTGTTCCACTGGATCTTCAATAATTGAAGCTGTTCCTGGATGTCTATCAGCCCCAAATGTTCTTTGTGCATATTCTGCTCTTTCTTCGGGTGTATCATCCACAAGACCTGTAATTCCAACTGCATCTTCAATATCTCTATTTATTTCTTCTAGATCAATTAAAGGTGCTTGCTTATAAGAACCTACATCTTCTGGAATCCAACTTCTATCAGATGGTAATGGTTTTTTTTCATCCCCACCTATAAATCGTGATGCCATTCCTATCCCTGGAGCCAATTTCATTAATCCTGTAAGTTTTTCACCCCAAGGTTGACCAAATTCATTTACATACCAATCTCTTCCGTATCCGGGCTCATGTAAAGGATTCCATTCTGGTGCTCTTACTGCCGCAGGATTACGAGATCCAGTAACCATTGATTTTAAATCACCAAAAAATCCTTGTGACTTAGATGGATCTTGAAATAAATTTCTTCCAGTTCTTCTTGCACCCTCTGGTAAACCACGAGTATCCAACATTCTCGCACCTTTACCTCCATACATATTATTCATAACCATTTGGTACATGTTACGAGATTCATTTCGATCCGTAGTTAAAAAATCGCGATTACCTTTTATATTAGTTAATGTATCTTTTATAGATCTAAGATTGTCTCTATTTTTATACCACTCGGCAGGACGAGACATTGCCCACTGAGGATTGTCCACAGTAGCACGGCGTCGGCGCACCTCATTGGCGCGCCTAGCACCTTCGTTATGTAAGAATCTTGATCGAGCGTCCATTATGCACCCGGAACAATTATAACTTTGAGAATAATAAGAACAACAACAACTACGATTCCGGCTTTTATCCAGTCCTTCATCTTCCAATCATTCCATTCTTTTAAATGTCCCCAAAGGTCTTTCAATAAATTCATATCTACCTCCTATTTAACATTTTTGATTTTTGGGCTTTTTCTGGCCACCCATCACACGGCCACCGTGGTGATATTTCTTTTTCACTGCACCACCTTTCTTCTTCTTAACTTTTCCACCCTTTTTATATCCAGTCATATTGACTTTCTGTCCTGTAGCTTTTGCATGCTTTTGCGCTTGCTGCGATCCAGCTGACGTATAGGGAAATTTTCTTGATCCAACTTGTGGCATTATTTTCCTCCTTTTTTAATGGTTATCCCACCTGTAGGATATCCATACTCGTTCACCCAAGGGGCCGTATCATAACCTTTTGCATGAAATAGTCCACCTTTTTTCTTTTTGACAATTTTACTACCGTGTTCTTGTGTCCATTTTTCAGCCATTTCAGGCTTATTGGCCCACATCCATTTTCGTTGTTTTTTAGATCTAAATGGCATTAGTGTATTGTTGGTTTTTCTTCATCATAAAAAAATTCATTAATTAATTCTTCTTGAATCATAAAAGTATTAGCAACTTCTTGAAACATACGAGCTGCTCCTTGAGGTCCTAATGCTTCCACATACATATTACGTGTTACAGCAAGTAATGCACCACATACCTGTAGATATTCATCTTCACTATTAATTTCACTATGAGCAGCATCTTCAATTTTTTTCATTGAAGAAGCTATTTTTTCAACTTTATTTTTTAGCTGAGCCATTTGTTTTATTTTTAGCATTTTCCCTCGCTATTCTTTCCGTAGAGCGTTGCTTCATTGCATCCCTTGAATTAATCATATTCTCTTTAAAGAGAGTCATTGCTTCTTCGGAATCTTCCTTACTAACATCTGCAGCAGCTTTCATCAAGTTAATACTTGTATCAGCTTCTAATCTATCACGTTCAATGTCAAGTTTTTCACTCTCCACTACCATATCTTTTTGTAGTTTAGCTTGTGTTTCCATAGCCTTAAGATCAATTTCTTGTTGTTTAAGTTTAATTAATGGATCTTGAGCTTCACGTTTTATTCTTGCTTCCTCATCTTGTGCAAGTTGTGCTGTCATTTTAGCTTCTATCTGAGCCTGTTTTGCAGCTTGCTCATTAATAAGTTGTTGCATTTGTTGTTCTACTTGCTGTGCCATTTGTGGATTTTGTTGAGCTTGTTGCTGGGCTTGCTGTAATTGTTGCATTTGAGGTTTAAACTCTTCTTGAACTTGAGCGGCAGACATCATGCTAATATGCTCACAAATATGGGCTTGTAATAAAGAATATACTTGTGGATTAATTTGTACCATACGCGTAAACATAAATTCTGCGTGTGCTTCAATATGAGCAGGATGGTCTTGCATTGGAAAAGCCTTAGGAGGTTTTCCATTCATAGCACCAGCATTCTCTGTTGAAGGACTAGTAGGTTCTGGTAATTCTGGATCTGGTTTTAATATTGCATCTACATTATCAACACCCATTGCATCATACATTCTTCTATATGCTTCACGCATATTATGAAGTCCTGGATTAGCAGTTGCTAATTGTAATTGTTGCTGTGCCAATGTAACACGTTGTGCCATAGAAAAAATATTTGGATCAGAAATTGGAATGATATCAACACGATCATCAAAGTCCGTTTGTTTAATCATTTGATTTCCACCCACTACTGCGTATGGATATTCCGGTGGTAAATACAACTGAAATACTTTAGCAAGTAATTTAAATTCAATTTTTTGTGCATAGTGTAATCGTTTATGAATTGCACTCATAACTTTAGTTCCTCTTTCTAAAAGAGCTAAAGTTGTTCCAACAGGATTCTGTTCATTTCCTTCACCCATCTTCATATCAGCTATTGCTGCAAAAGATTTTCCTGCATCAACTGCAAAACCTAAAAGAGCAAATAAAACTTGAGAAGGCTCTTTATAAGGAAGTGGTAGTAAAGATTCTTTAATTGAAACTCCTGTAACATCTACGTCCCTAAACTCACCTGGTTGTAGTGGTTCATCATGATCCCGTATACGCATTCCACGCGCCTTAAAACCTGCTGGTAGATTGGCAAGAGTACCTGCATCAATTAATTGCCGCAAAACACTTGTTGCAGTTCTCGACAATCCACCTAGCATATGTATTAGGCCAAAGCCATAAAAGCCTAGACCTGGGAGGAACTTGTAGTGTACAAAATAATCATTCTTTGCAAAGTTAGTATCTTTTTCTTTCCAGTTTCTTCTAATGGATAAAACTTCAGTTGAATATTGGTCAATAGAAATAACATAAGGAAGCTTAACTCCAGTTTCATCTTCAAATCCTGGAACATCAGCATTTACATGCATTTCTAATATTGTATGTTCTTCGTCCTTATCCGTATATTCTCTTTGAACACCTTCCAATGTGTTTACTTTTTCTTGAACTTCGCTTGTTTCAACTGTTCCGCTTTTTAATTCAATGTCACGGTAAAATCCTTGAAGTTGTTGTTTTCTAATATCATTAGAGCTTGTTTTAATAATGTGTGTAACTCTATCTGCATTTTCTAAATCAGTTGCCATATAATTAATTACCAAATCTTCACCGGCAATAAATTTTGCAACTGCACGTTTTAATAAACCATCATAATATATTTTCTTAAAAGCTGATCCTGCAAGAGGAAGATAAAATAATAATTGGTCCATATCCGGGTCGTATTCTTTCATGATATCTGTAATTTGATAATTCATGAATTGTTGTACACGCTTCGCCTGATCTTGCACTTCAGGGGTTGAAACGCCTACAATTTGAGTACGAACGGGGCCGCGTGGGGGGAGAAGTTCCTTATACGCTTGGGCTTGAAACTGCGTAACAGATTCAGCGAGTAAGGGGTGAACGACCCCGGACGCTCCTTCGAACGGTTGGGTGCGGTCTTCATATTTGAATCCCAGCATATCAAGGCCTTTGATATAGGTATCTTCCCAATCTTTCCTTGAGTCCTTATCCGTTTCGAAATCTTCTACTAGATTTATTGCAAATCTACGTAATTCGGTTTCATCAATATATTCTGCTAAATTAGCATCATGAGGAATGTTTGTTGTGTCGATAGGCGCGTCTGGATCAAAATTTACATCCGCACCTCCAACTTCTGTTTCTGTTATTTCTACATTAGGATCAGATATTTTTTGATCTGGTTCTAATTGTATTTCTTCGCCTGTAGGTTCTACTTCTAATGCGTCAGTTAAAGAACCTAAAGCTCTTTCAATATTATTATTTGGATTTTTTGGTGGCATTATTTTTTAACTACTCCTCCTCTTTTATAGATAGGAAGTCCTTTGTCAATAATTGCCTGTGTGGCCTTATTTTCTTTAATTAATATCATTGGAACTTCCCATGCCCTATTATCATCATCCACTATATATGTTTTCATAAATTTTGCACCACTTTTCTTTGCCGCCTTCTTCATGGCACCCTGCGCCATAGGTCCGTAGGCAACGACATTTCCTTTATAGTCTTTACCTGTAGGGGACATATTCAAATTCTTGATTGCTGGGGTATTAATTGTAATTCCGTCATATCCGCCTTCGCGTGCAACTTTAAGCATATATTTCATAATGAATTCATTGTAATCTTCTGTCTTGCTTAATGGTCCTTGAGGAACACCACTATGATCTCCTTCCTCCATTTTCTTTTTTTCATCATTAATTATTTTTCTAACCTTTATACGCTCCTTGTTAAGCCTGTTAAGCCTAGTTTTAATGGCCGGAGTCTGCTTCTGCGCTAACAGATCCTCAATTTTTGTTGTTAAAAGAAGTAAATGCTGTTCATTGGCCGTTCCTATTTCCTCCTTCAAATCTCCACGCGTTGCATACTTTCCGTCGGCAACAAGCTTGTCATAATCTTCCTTTCCACGTTCACTCATCTTCGCATACTCACCTTCAGGAGTCTTTCCTGCTTTCGCCCAATCAGCATGTTTTTTCTTTAATCTTCTTTGCGCCGCATTTACCAATTGATGCATGTCGGACTGAATCTCCTCTATGTGAAGAAGCCTTCTTCCAAACTGATCAGAACGGTCCGATGTCCTTGAATGAACAATCCCACCCATTCTCTCAGAAGATTCTAAATTAAAGTCATGCGCGTACTTATATTCCGGCTCATTCTGTCGCAAGCTGCCAGGTTTGTACTTGAATAAAAATTCACGGTAGTTATCCCCACCACTCATCATCTGCGTTCCACGGTGCTGTGGAGATCGCTTATATGTCTTGAACCCAGCTGTTCTTTTTCCTAATCCTGTTGATATTTGCTGAAGTGTTTCCTTCATTTCAAATGGGAATCTTTGTGGTAATCCTTCATCCAAGGCATTCCTTACGCCAAAATTTCGCTCCACCATTTCGTTTATATGTTTAGCGATGTTATCCGCTTCCTTGCCAGTTGGTGTTTCTTTCAGCTGTGGAAGAACCGCCTTCATATAGTCATAAAATCCCTTTATGGCTGGATCACGGATTGCCTGCGTATCCATTTTGTTTAATTTTTTGGACATGTCAGAAAAGACTCGTTCACCTGTTGATTCCCCAAGAACGGTAACGTCCATCGTAGGAGCCATTTCGTCAAACTGTTTTACAAGAGCTTCCTTTGAAACTGTATTATTTCCCATGCGTGAAAGCCACGGTGCGAGTGAAGTGTCATTAAGTTCCGCATGCTTTATTATTGGGTATCCTTTTGGATTCAATATTCCATGTTTTCCTAATTGTAAATATTGTAGCCATTGTGTTCCTGTCATAGCCTCTGACGGCGCTCCTATGATCTTTTCACGCGAGCCCCAGAACATTGCACCTGGATCCTCGGCCTTTGGCTCCATGGATTTAAGTGTAGTTTTTGCTTTGTAAACAACTTCAGGGTGTATATTGGAATCAGCCGTATAATTTCTATTAAGCCATGTTTGTGCTTCATCTCTTGTTTTAAATTTTTTTAGAGGGGTTAATGCTTTATCGTAAATAGTATACGGATCTGTAACAGTAGGTTTCTTTGCCTTCTGAATGTTCTTGAGAATATCCGACATTGTAATTTTAGGTTTGTAAGTTGTCAGACGCCCTAGGACCTTCGGTGCCATTTTCTTAACAAATCCACCTTTTGAAAATTTCTGCATGAATTCAGTACCCATGTATTCTGAAGGATTATTCATTATCTGTGTAACGGAATCATCAATAAGTTTTCCATATGGGTCTGGTCCTTGTGTTGGTGGAACCGCATTTGGTCTTCTTGCTATTCCGCCTTTGTTATAAAATCCCATTACCTTGTTATAATAATTCTCATCATAATCACCTTCGCCTACATTTCCCATGCCCCAAAAATAAGCAGAAATAGCTTTTTTCCAATCATTATCAAAATGTTTATTTAATGCATTTAAATAAGATCCAGCCCAATTTCTGGATTTACTTTCAAAATTTGGATTTTGTGGTGACGCTCTAAATTCTTGTTCAAATGTAGGCCATTTCGTAGCACCATGATGATACAATCCTGGATCCATTGCTGTTGTTGGTAAAATTTGATATGCCCCCATCGCACCTTTAGGTGAAAAAGCATAATTTGGTCTATTTTCACCACCACTTTCCACCATTTTAACAGCATCAAGTAATCTGTCAGTATTCATTCCGTGGGTTCTAATAGATTGGTTAATTGCCTGCCTTGATCTAGGTTGAAGTTTCTCTCTTCTTCGTGGAAGTCCACCCCTTCTGTACCCATGTATTCCTTGTCCTCCGCGAAATTGTTCTTCCCAGTCCATTTCTTTTCTTTCATTCTCTAGTTTCATTTCTTTTAATCTTTTTGCCCTTTCAGCTTTTGCATATTGTTTTGTTTTGAATATATTACCAGCTGGAGAAAAAGAATCGACATAACGTTCAAAAAGGTATTGATAATCTGAGTCATCCGGCACTGAATAAAAATCATTTAAGTGATCTTTAGACTCGAATGTATCTCCTAAATCACTCCATTTATGTGTGTCTTTTTCAATAGCCCATACAATTGGATCATCTTTTATAATATCTTCGCCGCCAGCTGCCATTGTAAAATTATCATCCATCATTTCTGTATGACCTGTTTTTTTATCAACAGTAAGCCATTGGTTATTCGCATAGTCATCACGAATATCAAATTCTATAGTAATATCATCTTTGTATTCTTTAAAATTAATTGCATCTTCTTTTCCATCTGCAGTTTTAATTACAAGTTTGTGTGAATCCCAATCGTATTTTGGAGGTTCTAAATAATGTATTGTGGTTCCGTTAGGTAATTTTTTATTTAACTTTTTAAGATTAATAAGTTCTTTTGATTTTAAATTTGTACTTTTAAGTGCTAAAGGTCCACTCGCATCCACAAAACTTTTTAATGTGTTAGTCATGCTTTTAACCCAAGGCACTGCATTTGGTAAACTTAATTTAGATGCCTGGGCCAAGGACGACGCTCCTTTGAGGATGGACTTTGGTACTGCTGTTGCAGCAGCTGTAGCACCCATTCCTTTTAAAAATCGACGTCTTGACATTTTGCCAAGAGTTTCATCAACAATTTTTTTTATTACTTTAGCTTTTGCCATAATTAATCATCATCAAATAATTCACTACCAGCTGCCGCAGCAACAAATTGTCCTCCTTTAGGACGTATAAAATCAATAGCACCTGTTGTACGATTAACTAATCTTTTCCATAATTTATCTTTCTCTAATTTACCAAATCCAAACTTATCACGCTTGCCCCACTGGAAAAGTCCAGGTGCAAACTCACGTGCTACTCTTCCTGCTTTTGTTCCCTGAAGCGGTGCCTGTGCGTACTTTAATAATTTAGGAGCCTTAATGAATCCAGAGCCGCCAAAAAGTACTTCAGGAATTAATGCTTGGGGTGCTTCATAGAATTCTTCCGCTTCCTTGGTGCTATAGTCCAACCAAGGCTCCATTTCTTCTGTAATTCCAACACTAGTATCGTCATCAAAAAGTCCATAATCAAATTCCGTTGGAACCATTCCACTTCTCCCTTCTTTAAGAGCAGTGATGTATTCTTTATTCGCAAGATCAAACGTGGAATCTAATTCTTGGCCTTCGCCCCAAGGACTTATGTTAAAGGACATTTCATTAATGTCCTCCATAATTGGATATCTTCCATATTTGTTAAGAACTGTATTTTGATATTTTTGTGATGCCCATTGTCCATAATCTTCACCCGTTTCAGCAAATTCAAATTCATCTCTTAAAGAATTACGCGCGAAATCTTTTTCCATTTGTTCATATTGTGGATAATAAAATCTAATGGCATCATCACTTTCTGTAAGATATTCATATCCAGGCTCATTAGATAAGTTTTTAAAAGAATCCCATAATGCATTACTACTGAAATCCATTTTTTCCATTTCTTTATTAACTTTTTTAGTTATTCTACGACTATCGGCAGAATCCCATCCACTTCCTTTCTTCCAGTTCTGGTACATACCCCAATTACTCAAGTCACTAAAATTTTCAGGTGGTAAAAAAGTTTTAATAACCTCTTGTGATTCATCAAACATTCCAGATCCTTTTTCCTCACCTAGATAAGGTCCAAGTGTATCCATCCAATAAGTTTTAAGTCCACCTATTCCTGCAGGAGATTCTCCTCCATAACCCCATTTTGTTGAGTCATACATTAGATCGCCAGTAGCTTCCACGCCTTGTCCTACAAAATCTAATACTTCTTCACCAACATTTAAAACTTTTTTGCCAGCATCAACAGCTGGATCAACTATATTGTCATAAGAGCCAATCATCTCTGGAAGGTCTTTTGTCAGCCAACCTGATTCACCCCATGGTCCAACTATTCCTAGTTTTTCCATAAGATGGTATGAAGGCTTATTAAGCCACGGATATTTTTGATATAAATTTTCTAAGCCCATTAGTAGTACTCTCTCCCTCCTACTTTAAGTTTCTCCTCGTCTTCAAAATCGTCATCCAAAGATACAAAATATCCTTGACGGTATCGCATTAACGCCTGCGTGGTTGAATCCACGTAGTCATCATTGTCCCCGAATGGAAATGCTGCGCATTCTTCTATCACTTCCTCGGCGAACTTTTTATTGGGCGCCCATATCGCACCCGACTCAAAGAGTGGGGCTACGCTGTTTACCCTCGAGTGTTTATCATTTCCTCGTGAGGGTGTATAATTTATAACAGGTATTCCAGATTTTTGCAACTCATGAGTTAAGGGTAGGCCACTGGCCTTTGCCTCTATGAGAACCGCCTCTGGTTCCCAGTATTTATACTCTTCCATCGCCATCTTTTTAAGCTCCGGAAAATTCCATCTTCCACGCTTTGCATCCAATAAAATTAAATTAGGTTTTCCACCTTCTTCAGGTTCAAAAACACCCCATGTGGTAATTGCCGAAAAATCGGCTGTTTCTTTTTTTGAATAAGCTGTATCATAGGATTGTATTACGTATTGTAATTTGGGAATATCTTCTTTATCCCATGTCTGCCACCATTCACGTTTTATAATTGCACCTTCTTCAGAGGTTGGTGCCTGCATCCACTGTGCTTGCCATTTAGTTAAAGGTATAGAGGCTTTGACTTTCATCAATCCTTCCATATCCCAGAAATTACCCCACATTGGCTTGTCATTTATGACAGCTGGAAATTCTACAATTTCCCATTGGTCTGTTGACTCATCTTTCTCCTGGGCCTGTAGCAGCCGTCCAGTGAGGTCTTTCACAGACCACCTAGTCATTACAAGTACTATGGCACCGCCAGGTTGAAGACGCTGCCTAGGTCCTGAAGTGTACCACTCATAGTGGCCATCAAGGACTGTAGGACTAAGAGCATCTTGCTCA
>VTLG01010855.1_pt1 | contig 10304 bp, 9 predicted proteins | sample 4694571 | NCBI WGS metagenome assembly VTLG01 (sample SAMN12604809, study PRJNA352737) | marine metagenome | biome: ENVO:00000447; feature: ENVO:00000209|ENVO:00000569|ENVO:01000036; material: ENVO:00002151; isolation source: viral sequences binned using virsorter ... | reverse complement strand
ATAAACCACGGTATCTTGATCGCCCACCAACTCCTGATAACCATACCTGTTTTTCTGCAGATGAACCTTTATAGATAGCTAATCTTGCCTCACCAGTATCTTGACCTGTAGTTGAAACATCACTATAAGTAGTTGTAGCAGAGAAGAAATATTTACCACCCTCACCTGTCGGAACAGTAAAAGTATATGTTGAATCACTAAACCCAGAACCAATATTCCATTCTAGGTTATCCATTTCAAGAATCGTCCACGTTACATCAGTCAAAGAAAGGTTTGATGCCATATAAGCACCAAATGATGGAGTGTTATTACCACCAGAAGCTGCTTGGAAAGTCGGTGCAGCACCAGCACCATTAGAGGTCAACACCTGATCTGCGTCTCCCGTAGCAACATAAGCTGGATCACCGCTTGCATCGAAAGTAATCAGATTGCCATCTGTACCGCCAGCCATTTTGGCCAGGGTTACTGCATTATCAGCTACCATGTCGGTTGCTACCTGTACTTCACCAATCAGACCTGTACTCGCCGATCCTAATACCCTATTGGCTGTTACAAGGTTCTGGAGTTTTGCGTAGGTAACAGCGTCATCAACAATCTCTACGGTATCTACAGCATCATCTGCCATTTTAGCATTGGTTACTGCATTATTTGCTATAGTCACTGCACCAGCATTGGTCATGGTAACATCACCAGATAATGCCGCCGCTGTAAATCCTGTACCATCACCAATCATAATCTCAGTGGTAGCCAGGGCGAGATCAGACGGCACTCCAGAGGAGTCAGCATTTCTAACCTTTACTGTATTAGCTGCCATATCAGCCATTTTAGCATTAGTTATTGCCCCATCTGCTACAGTTGAATCAGACCACGCAAGACCAGTAGCCTCTCCAGAAGCGGCAGTTAATACCTTACCATCGGCCCCAACATCAATCGCTATCTCTGAGTCAGAGAACGTGATTAGCTGACCCTTTGCGGTGAGCGCGGGGGATGTACTGTCTGATTCGGGTTTGAATGTGCTGCTTGCTGAATCGTACTTAAGAATATCATTGTCGGCCAGCCCAGTCATACTGACCGCAACATTCTGAACTTTTTCTACAGTTACAACACCAGCATTTGTCATTGAGATATCGCTAGATGGTGCAGCAGCAGTAAATCCTGTGCCGTCGCCAATCAGTATCTCACCACTTGCTACCGCCTTATCAGATGGAGCGCCAGATGAGTTTGCATCTCTTACTTTTACAGTATTAGCAGCCATAGCAGCCAACTCAGCATTGGCTACACCACCATCTTTAATCGTTACCGCGCCAGATGATACCCCAAAGTTATCGGAGGAGAATGATGCCATTCCTTTTGCGGAAGTTGTTGCATCATCGAAAGTATTACCAGAGCTTGTCATGGTCTTGTTTGTCAAGGTGTCTGTCGTTGCCTTGCCAACCAATGTATCTGTAGCGTTCGGTAATGTAAGAGTTCTATCGGCGGTGGGGTCAGTTACTGTGACAGTAGTTTCAAAAGCGTCAGCAGTTGCTCCCTCAAATACCATATCTACACCAGTATCTAGTGTAAGTGATGAGGTTGCCTTTACAGCAGTTCCCTCAAGCGCAACAAATGTTCCCGCTGCTGGTGTAGCTGCGCCTATAATAGAGTCTTCAATAGCAGCCCCATCAATCGTGCCTGCATTTATATCTACTGAATTACTTGTGATAGGGCTAATAGCTAATGTTACCCAATCAGCAGTTCCCGTTGTAGATTTATTTATCTTTAGTGTGTTTGTAGTTGTATCATACCACACCAATCCCTGAGAACCTTTGCTTCCTGATTCAACAACGTCATCAGCAACAATTAATGATGGAGCACTATCACTAGCTATAACAGGATTAGATCCTTGATTAACACTTGGCAGTGATTGCTTTATAGTCTTCTTGATTAATTGAAGATGGTCATCCCCCTGGCTAACTGCGTCTGAAGATAGCGGATTAGATGCATCAAGATTGTTAATATATTGTCCAGCTTCTAGTCCCATAACTTACTCCTAGTAATAACCACCAATATTCATTACTCTCATTGCGTTACCTGAGTGAGAGTCTTTGTCATCCTGTTCCTGCAGGTCAGTTAATGCCTGTCTAAAAGCATTTGCCCACAATCCAACCCTGGCGTCATTCATTAAGAATGGTTCAGCTTCCAGTAATGCACCATATAAATATAAGTCGGGGTTGTTGGTCAGCATATCATTGGTTGGTGCAGAATCACTCAATGCAGCAACCTTTGCGTAATAATCAATTTCCATTGTATACAGGCTTGATGGCACTGGACCCATTAGAATGTAACCAGCTCTCATTGTATACGCTTCTGGAATTCCCGTTACACTACCCGCATTTATTCTTGTCAATAATTGCGGCGTAACATAATTAAGGGGCTTCATTACCTTATCTACATTCGTTGAAATAGTACCAGCAGTAAATGCGGTATATATCTCTGATACCGATTTACCATCAGTATGTGCAGCTTTAGTAGTACCGTTTACTTCTCTAGTGCAACCTGTTAAGGTATTTGTAGAGATGCCACTGTATGTAATCTGTTCTTCTTCAATAATAATTGTGCCGGAAGATGTAAACCCATCAGCAGATGTTAACACAATAGATGTAGCAGAATCAGTAATATCACCATCCAGTGTTGTAGTAGCTATAGTACTGGCATCATACTGTATCGTTCTTAACTGTAGGTAATCAGAAGGAAGAGGGTATCTTTTCGACCCACTAATTAAGGAGATAACCTTAACTGTCTCCATAAGTCTAACCCTCAGAAGACGGTTTATCCGCGCTTCCGATAGAGTAATAAACTCTGGTATTCTGTCAGATAGATCCGAACGATCTAACCAGTTAGCTACAGCAGTCTGCAACTCACTGTAAGTACCGATTGCCATTATCTACTCAGTTCAGTTATATAGACGGATGATGCGCCAGAACCTGTAATTACTGCTGCTTTATCTGAGCCGTTTACCCTAAATATCTGCGGGTAATCTGCCGTAATAAACACAGAGGCAGCAACAGTAGCAGTTGGAGTGCCACCAAACTCAATAAAAACATCTTCAGTAGCAGTAACCAAAACAGCATTTACCTGTGCATCAAATGCAGATGTCCGAGTTGTGCCGGTTGAAGTTCCTGCAGTTAAGGTATGTGTAGTTAATGGTCTGTATTCTTGAATCATGTTCTTTACCTATACTTTTGTGGGAGCTACTCTAAAGTATGAGTAGTCTGGATCATTGAGATATGACGCTAGTACGGCAGGATCTTTCTCTACCATATATACCCAGCTACCATCCTCGTTGAGAACTTTTGTATCTTGTTGCCATTTCTGATAAACGACCTTTGGGATAGAGTGAGTATGATGCCACTCCCCCATCTTTCCTGGTGTTAGTTTATCACCAAAATCATTAAACTTTCGCTTAGAGTCATCGAGGATTTGTGTTACATCCTGTATCTCTGTAAATGTAAAACTATTATCGAAGTCATCAAACCACATCTCTGTTCTAGTGGCACCATTATCCTCAAGAAGATATTTAGACATAACCTATATCTCCAACCTTTGGGGCGCCATCAGCAGGATCATTATCGATATATGCTTTCTTTAACCAACCCATAGCATCTGTTGGCTCTTTTGGTCCTGGGGCTTCTGGTTTTTCCTCTAGAACTATTTTCTTTTTTAATATAGCCTTGGTAGCTTTATTTAAGTCCTTATCAATATAATCCATATTTTCCTCGTTTATAAGTTTAGGGGGTGAGTTTCCCCACCCCCGAACTTATTATTTTACAGACGCAAGAACACCGCTTGACTTCTCATTACGAGAAACAAGACCGTATTCAGCAATTAACATCTGCTTTTGAGAGTCACCTGTTTTGGCTAAACTTTCAGTATGCCACGGACGCAGCCATGCAATCGACCAGTAATCCATGTCTAGAAAGAAAGCGTTTCCAGCAACAGAACCCACACTATCAGTAGCTAAGTTACGATCTGGGACGATTTTAAAAGTCCCGAAATCAGACACATAAACGTCCACCGCAGCAACGGCTGTTGAGCCTCCTTTGTGACCAACATGATTCCGCATCGGAACACCGGGACCAGCACCGGAACCCAATCCTGAGAGTGTCTGCTTAACAACTGAAGGACAAAGTATCGTATCTGGTTGACCACCAGCATCAAAACACTTCTTGATGACAGATTTAATATTGACTTCAGTAATAGCTGCGAGAGCATCACCATTGGTCATAGCTGTGGTTCCTAAAGAACCAGCACCACCTGACCCAGTACCACCATTTACATACCCGGTATTTAGCCAAGATGGAAGACCAGCAGTTGTACGGGCAAGTGTAGCACTACCAGCTACCCCTATGACATTATTAGTCAGCATGAATTCCATATCACGCTTCATCCTTTTGCCACTCTTAGCTAACATATAAGCTTGAGCTTTTCCTCTACCAGCATAATTAACAACATCGTCAGTACCTGACGTTTGATTCACAGCTCGACTTATCTGGGTGTAATTATTGAGCTTCGTTGGTTGCTCACTTGAAACATCACGCGCCGCAGGATCATTATCACCTTCTATCTGACGGTTAGCCGATCCAGCTTGGATCGTGTCTATTTGCCACGAAAACAATGTGTTTTCAGCTTTCGTCTTAGAACAACCAGAAAGAAAAGGGGTATCCATAGGTGCGATATTATAAATTACATCAGACAAATCTTCTCTAATCGTCTTCCCATCATATGTGAGAGCTGTATTAGCAGCGATTGCCATTTTAATATCTCCTAAAAAAAGTTATTTTTCTAGCATATCAAAGATCAAATCAGCCGCATCATCGACATGACCTGTTTCTTTAAGACGCCCAATTTTAGCAGTACGGGTGCGTTTGGAAGTTGAAGCTTTATCTTTCTTTGCCTTTGAACGAAGAACCTTGGGCTTATTCCTGACCTTCTTGGAACGGACCGCAGTCTGTTTCTGTTGAATGTCTTCATAAGCTTTAGCTTTCATTAGCATAATGATAGATCGGTGATCTATGAGTTGGTTTAACTCTTCTTGTGTATACCCTCTTGCGAGTGCATACTCACCGACTGCTTTAGATATTGCCATACGCTTTTCATCATCTTTCCAATCCGGTATGACTTGAGCCATTTTCTGATGTTCTTCAGCCCATACCCTCTTATGCTGCTCCTGCATCTCTGCCTGCTGCTTTTCAGCTGCGGATTGATGCTCTTGCTTTAGACTTTCTATTTGCTCTTGCGCTTGTCTATAGTCATCGCGCTTGGTCAAATATTCTTCACGGTCCTCAGACTTTAATCGTTCCCAGTCTATATTCTGGAACTGTTGGAGGTGAGCATAATTGTTTTGGATTGCCGATTCAACGGCATCGACGTACTGCGCCCTGGCTTGCTGAGTCTGCTGTATTTCATTCTGGTAATACGCAAGCGCATTATCCATTTCTTTACGATATTCTGCAAGCTCCTGGGTTTTCTTTGTATAGTCTGCCTGTCGAGAATAACCCTTTAAGAGTTCGTCTTCAGTGACCTCAACATCTTTACCATCAACTCTGACGGTGTAGACAGTTTCGGTTTCCGACTCCTCTTCGGGTTCATCCTCTTCGGGTGACTCTTCGGAATCCTCTTCTTCAGCTTCCTCTTCAGATTCCTCTTCAGATTCTACGTCAGAAGGTTCCGGTTCATCTTCGGATACTTCCTCTGATGCTTGCGTTTCCTCAGACTCTTCATTATCCTCCGGAGGAGGGTTTATCATCTTTAGAAATGCTTCTTCTGCTTCCTGTAAACTACCGGGTTGCGTGTTTGAGGATACTTCCTCTTGCGGGGCTGGTTGCGTGTCCGCCATTTTAAATTTCTCCTAGATACGGTATTCCTTGATTCTTTTCGCCATCTCTCCTGTTTCTAAAATAGAGGTTAGATGAGTGCGAATCCTTTCAAGGAGTCTTAAAGATAACCAGCATTGTTCTCTGGTTTCTATATCTTTGATACTTGAATTATACCAAGTATCTTTGATATCTTTTTCTAATGTTTGTAATGTTTCGTTAAATAGTTTATCTTGTAAAAGGTGGTTTGCTCTTCTTAATCTTTCATCATTATCCATATGAATGTAAGTCTCTATAACGTGGAGAGGATAGCTCAAGCTTTACGGGTTTTTTTAACTTTCTTTTTATCTTTATTATATTGTGCTATTCCCGCTTTCGTATATGGATAGTGTACAGTCTTTTTTCCTTTTTTAAGTTTCGGCATAATGTTATCCTATTGCAACGGCGCGACCTTGTTCAGCTTCAAGTGCAAGTTCTGCCATTTTAAGTTGTGCGTCTACAGCATCAGCGGCAGCTACCTGCTGCATCTTCTGCTGCTTCACCTGTATGTCTGCGGCTTTTATCTCAAGCTCTTTTTGTTTTAGCTGTAACTCAGCTTGCTCCATCTGTTCCTGCGGATTAGGTTCTGGAGGAACAGTATCAGGATCGGTCAAGAAGTCTTGCACATTCTGGAAACCCATATTCTTTATGAGTGCAGCTCCCATGTTGTACATATTCTTTTCGCTGACGATTTTTAAACCACCCCTCATTGCATCACCCGCAAACTGTAACATAGATGTCAGGTGCATGAGTTGCTGGTCTTTATTCCCGCTACCAATAGCAACAGAAACAGTGCAGTCAAATTGATCGCGCCACATATCAGGACGCACAGGAACCCATTGATTCCTTAACATTATAACTCTTTCATGGTCTTGATTTTTCAAAACCAGTTCATAGATATTCTTCATTAACTCTTTAACGCCGGTTTCTGCAAAGCACCTTGCAATTAACTCTACTCTTGACTGTGCAGCTGTCATAGTTGCTTGAACAGCAGAAGCAGTAGTGTGCGACGTTAGGGCATTTTCATTTAAACCTTGTGAGTATTTGTTTACACCACTTCTTGATTCCCTTAGTTGGTCAAGGTACTCAAGCATTCCAAATGAGGATTGCTCAAGCTGCGGTGTAGCCAACGGCATAATTGCGTTGGGGGACTTAACTCTAACAACACCACCTGGGCGTTGCGTTAACAGGTCATCAAGGTTAGCCTGACCCTCAAGAACTGCGTACCTGCCAAAGTTCTGGTTATACATATTATCCATGAGGTTACGCATCAATGTACTCTTAATGAGCTGAATATCCATAATTAAATCAGCTATGGATAGACCAAAGAACTTATGCGGAATCTTTATGGGAGTAACACTAACAAACGGAATCCGGTCTATAGGTTCATTCTCTATAACTAGACTACCAACTGAACATACCTTTCTCAGCTCTGCAATACCATCACCATCATGGTCAGTTCTTAGATAGCTTTCATGCAACCAGTATTCTCTTAATACTTCTTCTGGATACCCTATTCCAAGACCACCCCAAGGAATTCCTGCGGAATTATCATAGGAATATCTCGCTAATCTTTCACCAGACATGGGAACCATATCTTCACCCCAACCCATTTCTTCTGGCTTAAAATCAAAGTCAGGCCACATCTCTCGTAATTCAGAAAGAGTCTTTATTACTCGATGACAAACAAACCTAGCGTCTTCGATTGTCTTGGACTCTCTTGAGATAAGGAACTCAGACGGTTCTACATTCTCAATCTTTACCCTACCGATCTGTGCGCGGCGACTTATAACAACATCGTGAAACCCCTCATAAGGAGTATGCTCTATAATCTCTACCTCTGGACTCATAATCAGAACATTGAATTCTTCCTCATCAAGATTGGTATATTCCTCCCTGTTCCAATCTTCATAATCATCCCACCAGCATTTGACTATACCATTCTTTTGTAGGAGAGCATCAGTAAACCATGAGTAAAGTATTTCCCAACCATTGTTGTCTTTTGTAAAGATGTGATTAACGTAATCGGTAGCTTGCTTTGCCGCCTCGACATCCTCTGGCCCTGTAGGATTAAATACCACCATCTCATCGCCAGATGCGAATACCCTCATCAAAGAGGGTTTAATCCATTCTATTGTATCCATCACAGATGAATCAACATATTGACTGCGACCTTCTACCTCATTGCCAAACTTCTCGGCATAGTAGTATTTCATCGCTTCTTCCCGTTGAAGCGAGATCGTGTCGCTATAACCTAGCGCATCATTAATCTCTGCCTCTATACGGGCTACAAGTTCTGTGTCACTTAATTTAGACGATGCCATAATTCTTATATTCTATTTCCTTTGTCCACTTAGGGTCTTTGCCTGATATAGCGAATCTCTGTGATTGGAATGCGTAACGGGTTGCGCTCATCAGATCGTCTTTGAACGGAACCACTTTTCCACCTTTTCTATGATACATTCTAAACTCTTCAAACCAGTCCCCTAATGTAGAAAATACCTTAAAGTTTCCCTTTTCCATTAGCTGGATCATCGCCATTAATCCTTCCTCTATGGAGTTTGATCCTTTATTCTCTCCCAATGCAGGTGGATTAGTGAAGTGGTCAAGGAGAAAGTTGCATCCTAGAACCCTGTACTGATCAGCCAGACCGGGATTACCCATAGAATCTCGTCTATTGCCATCATGGGGATAAGCAATGGGGATAAAAGCTGGTCGAGAACGTATATTCTGTGCATGGACGGAAGGACTCGCTTTAGATGCCCGGTAACAATCATAGACATAAAACATATCCTCTTCCTGGTCTATAGCACACCACACTACTGCTGTTGGATGATCCCATCCGAAGTCTATTGCCGCTATTCTGGGCCAATGATCTTTTAATTCGATAGGATCAGTGATTAACTTCTCTTCTGGTACAGGGAATATCAGGCCAGAACCAATGGATGGTCTACCATATCTGCGCATTTCCCTCTCATGCGGGGAATATGCAGATAGAATCTGCTCCATTACTGCCTCAGATAGATGCCCATTCTCACCGCTCATGGATGATATCTTCTCAGATGCGTCATCCCATGTAGCATTTGTAAGGGACTGTCCCTTCTGTAGACGGTTTATAAAGGACGATGTAGTCTCAGTCATACCCCCCTCGGGGGTATAGGTCATATAGACCATACCGCGCCTGTCCAGCGTCCTGGTGACCGCTTGTGAGTAGATGTCTCTACCCGGCTCTTCATCCAGCCACACTACATCTACCGACCTGCCTTGCCACTTCTCCTGCCCCATATCATAGGACTTGAAATGTAAAGAAGAGTTCCCACCGGAAACGTGCTTTATCAGGGCTACGCTCTTTGCATTCGGCACACCGGGTTTTCTTTCCGTTTTGATTATTTTATTTAGCGGGATAGAACCGGAACCAAATGCATCGGGGTCATCAGGGGAACCCAATAATTCTGCCTGTACTATATCTCTTGTTGTTTCGTTTGAAACACCACCAGCCCATGCTGTGATAGGCTGATCGTATGTTCTTCCTTCCCACCATTTAGGATAGATTCCAGTTAAATGATAGGACATCTCAGCAGCTCCACAATAGGACTTTCCTATTCGGTTTGCTGCCATTAGCAGTCTTTGGTTGTTCTTGTTTCCTGTTGCATGAAACTTCTCCTGATACGGATAAGGATCATAACTGTTTATCTGGTTAAAGCGATGTCTCTTTTTCTGTTCTCTTAAAAGCTCTAATCTTCTAATGTCTTGTGAGGGCATCTAGTTCCCTTTTGATATCTTCGTCGGACATTTGTTCAATGGTTGTAGTTTCTATTCTATCAACAGGTTTTAGGCCAGCCCTGTCAAGGAGATCCTTGATAGCGCCTAGACGGACAGACTCACTCTCTGCTTCTCTGGCGAGTTCTGTTAGCCAGTTAAGTCCCTCCGGGATTTTATCTGCCAGCACTTTTTGAGTCGCCTCAAGTATTTCATGTCTGAGCTGGGACTTAAGTTGCGCACCCTTAACCTTTGCAGTCCTTTCGGAGTATCCACTAGCAATAGCAGACTTCGTGGCATTCCCGGTAAGTACATAGTTCTCTATGAATTGGTTTTGTTTATCTGTCATGTTATGGTACTTCACCGCGTGAAGGTGCATAGAGTAAACTGGAGAAGTCATCTACTGAAATCGGGGCACCAGTTGCATCAATAGGTATTTCAGTTGTTAAAGGCCACACAGGTCCGTGATGAGCTGCAGGAATGCGCCCAGGTATATCCGATCCAATACCAAGAGGTTCAGAATAGGTTGCCAAACCAGCACCCAACGATCCAGCCCCCAGGCCAAACCTAGCTAACCCTGATGCTCTAGCAGCGGTTGAACCGGGCCTAAACTCTGCGTCAGTTGCAAAATCCGCAGTGGTTAATCCTCTCCAC
>VTLG01010328.1_pt1 | contig 10304 bp, 10 predicted proteins | sample 4694571 | NCBI WGS metagenome assembly VTLG01 (sample SAMN12604809, study PRJNA352737) | marine metagenome | biome: ENVO:00000447; feature: ENVO:00000209|ENVO:00000569|ENVO:01000036; material: ENVO:00002151; isolation source: viral sequences binned using virsorter ... | reverse complement strand
TGGGCACGATCCTCTGACTGTATTCTCTTCTCCAGATCATAGTTATTTGAATAGTATATCACCGTGCTAGCTTCCGTGAGGGTAATTCCATATCCGCCAGTCTGGGTATTTCCAATGAAAAATCTTACTTTGGAATTAGGGTCCTGAAACTTTCGTATGCATTCTTGCCTTTTATCCTGGGGTGTTGCGCCATAGTAAGTGCATTTTGAATTTTCTCCAAACTCAAAGGCTATATTGGCTTCAATCTTTTCTATATCATGTATGTAGTTGGCCCATATGATCACTTTTCCAGTGGTCTCCCCCAAAATCTGCATTAGTTCATCTATCCTGTTGCTTTTAAGATCTATTGTATGGCCGGCATCAGTTTTCATATGACCGCACGTTATTTGATGTAGTCTTATAAGTTGTGTAAGGACATTAACTGCTGTTGTTGACTGTCCCTTGAGAATCGCCATCGCGTTGGCCTTCATGCCGACATATGCTTCTTTCTGCTCATCACTTAATTCTATCTCACGCTTGGTGTATACCTTATCCGGCAGGTCCAAGCAGTCTTTCTTCAATATGCGGTATGAATGGGACGATATGAGTTGTCCTAGTTGCTTCAGGTTCTGAAACTTGACTATGCGCTGGTACGTATGCGTTCCACCGGCCGCGTTTGATGTGACCATGATTGCATAGCGAGTTCTGAACGCGTAGTAGCTTGACTGCCCCAGTATTTCCGGATCCAGGAAATCCATCTGTGACCAGAGGTCCATGGGCGACCGGGTAACTGGGGATCCAGTCAGTATTCTTCTGTATTTGGTATCCCTTCCTAATTTCAATATTGATTTGGTTCTCTTAGCTTGTGGATTCTTTATGGTAGTGCTTTCATCAACTATCATCATTGATCGTCCAATTAAAAATAGTCTTGCAAAATCAGTTCCCTTTTTAGTGGAAAATGATTCCACATTCATGACCATAATTTTTAATCTATAGTCCTCTCCATTAATTATATCTTTTAATTGTGCTTTATATTTCTGGCTCGTGGATTGTTTCCAGGCTAGTACTTTCTTTTCTATATAATCTGGAACATGCGTGGGAATTTCTTGTTCTACCCATGTCATGTAGGCTCCTTTAGGAGCTATTACCAGTACACGGTCAATCTTTCCTTTATTGTACAGTATGCATGCATTATCCAATGCTATCTTGGTTTTGCCTGTTCCCATTTCAGCAAAAACGGCAAATGCTTCCTTGTTCCAGCATTTTTTTAAAGCATCTTTCTGATGCTCATATGGCTTAGTTTTAAATTTATACATTTGCTTTATAGAATGCCTTTGCAAATCCGTATGGCGTTATTGCCCTTCTTTCCTGTCGTGTATATTTTCCAAAAAATTCTGGTGCAATATCCTTTGATTGCAACCTATCAAATTTAACGCCCTTGTATTCAATGGGTTTTTTCTTTGGATCATTAAACCATCCCCAAAGGTAGGTTCTCTTCCTGTAAGGATGGCCAAAATCAAATGGATCAAATTCATATATGGGTCTTCCAAGGAACCTTTTCATTAGTCCATTAGGGTTCTCCAGGGCCCAGAACTTGAGAGTCGTTGTCTTTGAATATGGACCCTCCAATTCATACTGCGCTTCTGCAATAATCCTTAGGCATGCAAACATGGTCATGCATCCTTTCTCCAAATCGCGAGGCTTTCCTGTTGTCTTAGCCAAGCTGAACTGGTCACATGGCGGAGCTGCAAGTATTCCATATACATTTTTTGGTGGATGGTATCCAAGCACATCGTTCTCCGGGAGCGTAATGACGCGAACATCATAGCCATTTTCCTTATATGGCAATGACCATGATCCTGTGCCTCCGCATAAATCGAGTATAATTTTTTTATTCATTTTATATTTCTTAATTCTTGCATTGCATTATATACTATGTTATAATACAAATCAAGAAATAAAATTATGACAGTTTATGTATTGCAAGAAATGGGCAGAAATATAAGATCTGCTGAAAAATTTGGGGATCTTAAAATTTGTCTTCCGGATAATAGACAAATGGTTTTATCATCCGGTCCGCTCACTTTTAAATTAAAACAAGAATTAAAGGACTTTAATGATAATGACTACTTGCTTTTAATCGGAGATCCTGCTATAATAGCGGTTGCTGGAGCGATTGCTGCAGAAAATAATAATGGTCGCTTCAAAATATTGAAATGGGACCGCAACGAAACAAAATACTATGATATAGAAATAGATTTGAGGAATTAGGAATGAACAATTTAGTAAATCAAATGGCAAAAGATGCCGAAGGAATATCCCAGGATAATTTAGGGAAAATTGGTGCAGTTGCAACAGATGTTGCGGAAACAGATAAAGAAATAAACGAAATAAAAGAACAACTAAAGAAGAAAGAGGACTACAGGAAAAAACTATCGGAAGAAGTTCTTCCTAGTCTTTTTGCAGAAGTAGGTTTATCAGAATTAAAACTAGCAGATGGAAGAATAATAGCCGTCAAGGATTATTATGGCGCTTCCATTAAGCCAGAGAAAAGAGCAATGGCTTATGCTTGGTTAAGGAACAACGGATTTGGGGATTTAGTAAAGAACCAAGTCTCTTGTAGCTTTGGGAGGAATGAAGACGAGAAAGCTAAAGGACTTTTAGAACACTTGAATAAAGGGGGATATGAGTCTTCACAACGCGAGTGGGTCGAACCTTCCACCCTTCGCGCCTTTATACGTGAACAACATGAATCTGGTAAGAAATTACCAATGGATCTGTTAGGGGCGTATGTAGGACAAAAAACAACTATTAAAAATTAATTATTTAATGAGGAAATATTAATGAATAAAAAAACTAATAATGCAGTCGATGTGGCAACAATTGCCGAAGACTCTAAAACAGCAAGTGGCTTCGGAGCCTTGAATCTTGCAAGGGATACAGCTATTCCTTACATCAGTATTCTTCAATCCGGAAGTCCTCAATTAAACCCATCAAAAGCGGAATACATTGAAACAGCTAAATCTGGTCAACTGTATAATACAGTGACACAGGAAGCAGTTTCTGAACTTAAAGTTATTCCTGTTTTTTATCACTTAAGATATGTGGAGTGGAAACCCCGTGAACAGGGTGGTGGATTCATTGCATCCCATAGTGCCGACAGTGGCATTCTAGGGCAAGCAACTAGGGATCCTATGACTAATAAATATGTTCTTCAGAATGGTAATCATATCGTTCAAACAGCATACCATTATGTCCTTGTTCTTAGCAATGAAGGATACCAAAATGCTGTGATCAGCATGGCTTCCAGTCAGCTTAAGAAAAGCAGACGTTGGAACAGCTTAATGCTATCACAAAAAATTAAGGGTCCATCTGGGATGTTTACGCCTCCTACATATGCATTTACTTATATACTAAGTACAGTGAGTGAATCAAATGATCGAGGTAGCTGGTTTGGCTTCCAGGTAGAAAAAGGAGAGCAGGTAACTGACGCTTCTATTTACAGTGAAGGTAAAGCATTTTCTACTGCCGCATCAAGTGGCGCAATAGAAGCAAAACCGGAAGAACCAAAAGTAATCGCAAAACCGCAAACAGTTGAAAGCAACGTAGATATTCCTTTTTAAGGAATATTTATTTATATAACTGGGGGTTTTGTGAACGTTGAGAAGTTCAAATTCATCTTTGAAGGTTTGGATATAGCTTATGGTCAGCACCAGCCCAATGGGTCGCGTGCTGACGGTAAGCAAGAAGGCCAATCTTCTGTTGTTAGAAAGGAGGTAATGGATGAACTCTGGGAAAAACACCTTAAGGGTGAGGGTCCGTCTCTTGGGATTATTCCTATTAGGGCTGATAATACTACTAAGTGGGGATGCATTGATATTGATGATTATCCTATTGATACTTATAATCTCATTCTCAAAATCAGAAAATTAAAACTACCACTAGTTTACTGCAAGTCAAAAAGCGGAGGTGCCCATCTCTTCTTGTTCATGAAAAATACGATCGCTTCAAAAATAATGAAAAATAAGCTTTCCGCTATTGCAGCGTTGCTGGGCCAATCAAACGCAGAAATATTTCCAAAACAATCAGGAATACAGCCAGAGAAGGGGGAGGTAGGGAATTTCCTCAATCTTCCATATTATAATGCGATGAAAACAGTAAGGTTTTCCATTAAAAATAATGGGGAAAGAGCAAGTTTAAATGAATTTTACGCAATGTATGATAAATACGTTGTTGAGGATCTGGATAAAGTTAACATTAAAGGAGACGAGGAAGCCATAAAGGACGGTCCACCGTGCCTACAGGCGTTGTGCGACCAGGGATTTCCAGAGGGAACTAGAAATAATGGACTATTCAACATTGGAGTTTACTTAAAGAAATTTGATCCCACTAACTGGGAAAAGCTATTGGAGCAATACAATCAGAAATATATGGAACCACCACTGGATCACAAGGAGATTTCAATCGTGGTTAAGCAACTGAATAAAAAGGATTATAGATATAAATGCAAGGACCAGCCAATTGTTTCCTACTGCAATTCCTCCGTGTGCAAATTTAGAAAATACGGTGTTGGGGAAAATAATGTAATGCAGGAAATTGGAGTTTTAACCAAGCTGGATTCCAAGCCGCCCATATGGTGGCTGGAGCTTCCGCATCCAGATAAAGAGAAATCCGATTATAAAGTTCAATTGAATACAGAAGAACTGCAGAATCAAACTAAATATCAACGGCGTGTCATGGATGACACAAATCGCATGCCGCCGTTGATTAAAAATTCGGACTGGCAGCAACTAATCGACGCTAAAATGCAAAAAGCCCAGATTACGCCAGTCTCGAGTGATGGATCTGTGTCCGGACAGTTTTTAGCTCACCTCCAGGAGTTTTGCACTGAAAGGGCGCAGGCCCGAACAAAGGAAGAAATCAGGCAGCGCAGACCATGGACGCAGGACGATCCTGAAACGCCGGATTATGGCACGACGTACTTCAGGCTCAAGGACTTGCACGCCCATCTCATAAGGAACAGGTTCAATCACTATGGAAACAGCGGGCAGATCATAGCGGCACTGCAGGACGTCATTCCAGGATGGAATGTAAAAAAAGCGCAGAAGTTTTTTAAGATAAAAGGAAGGGGCGTGAATGTATGGGGCATTCCGTCTTTTGAAAAGCAGGAAGATGAACCTGAAATAAAATCAAAGGAGGAGTTTCGTGTATTCTAAAACATACTATGGTCAATTATTAGAAGAAGACATGACTAAAGTAATGAAAGGCCAACGCAGTGAATTCACAGCGGCGGCATGGCTGATCAGCACAAATTATTTAGTGTATGTAAAAACACAAGATAATGATCCAATGGATCTTGTGGCCATCCATCGTAACACTGGTGACGTTTTAAAGATAGATGTTAAATCTGTATCTTTTAGAAAGACATGGAAACCAGGAACGAGGATTTGTAGAGTTCCAAACAAATATCAAAAGCAATTAGGTGTCATAATTTTATATGTGTATCCGGATGGGAGGTGCGATTTTCATGGAAAAGATTAACATCATACTAGGGCCACCCGGCACAGGGAAAACGGAGAACCTGCTGCGGATCATGGACCGGGAACTAAAGGAAAAGACTGCAGATCCAGGAGAGATAGCATTCGTTACATTCACCACAAAGGCAGCAAATGAAGCGTCCCAACGAGCGCAGGAAAAATTTAATTTAACTGAAGACGATCTTCCTTATTTTAGCACTCTCCATGCATTTGGAAAACGGCAACTAGGGATGAATAATTCTGAAGTAATGAGAGTAGCAGATTACAGAAAGATGGCTGACCTGTATGGAATTGATCTGGAATATGTAACACAGGATTGGGAAGATACAGGAATCATTCACACTGACAATAAATTTATTAGAGAGATAAATAAAGCTAGGACTAAATGCATGGAACTGGATGAATATTATAATGCTTCTTATTTTAATTTTGATCTATATGAGTTACTTAAGGTATCCAAATCATTGGAAGAATTCAAACAAAAGAACAATAAATATGACTTCACAGATATGCTTACCCAGTGGGTAAAATTTGGACCCACTCCTAAGTTAGAAGTGGTCTTCATAGATGAAGCACAGGATCTTACCAGATTGCAATGGAATATGTGTGAAAAAATATGGAAAAATGCAAAGAGGGTTTATATCAGCGGTGATGATGATCAGGCAATATACAGGTGGGCCGGCGCAGATATAGAATATTTTATCAATCTTAAAGGAAAAGTCACCACATTAGAGCACTCATACAGATGTCCACAAGCTGTGCATAAGGTTGCAGCTTCAATAGTGAGTCGCATTGGCAACAGAAGAGAAAAGATATGGCATCCAAGAAAAGAAAAAGGAATTGTGGAACTGCATTCATTCGCTGATTCAGTTGATCTGAGCAGTGGTAAATGGCTGGTTCTTGCATCTTGCGGTTATATGTTTAAGGAAATTGAGGAAGATTTGCAGTACAAGGGATTGCCTTACAAAATAAAAAACAAACTTCCAGTGGAGAAAGAAATTTTGTCAGCAGTGGATGCATGGAAAAAATTACAAAAAGGTGAAAACCTTTCCTACAAGGAAGTAGGATATATTTACAGCTACCTTCCAACCAAGACTGGGGTTACACACGGCTATAAAGGATTGAAATCATTGAACGAAGATGAAACTTATGACTTGGAACAATTAGTCATGCACCATGGTTTGTGCACTTCAAGTGAGCACTGGGATGAAGTATTTGAAAAAATAGGATCCAGGAATATTAACTATATAAAGTCCCTAGAAAAAATCAATCCAACTTTATCAACCGAGCCGAATATAAGCTTGAGTACCATTCACATGGCGAAGGGTGGTGAGTGTGATAATGTTATGCTTTTAACAGACCTATCGCCTGCCAACCAAGAAGAGATGGCAATTAATCCTGACGATACCAATAGGGCCTTTTATGTAGCAGTCACGCGTGCAAAGAGACAACTGCATATAGTAGACTCGCAAAGTTATGGGGGATTTGAAATATGAGCGCCCATAAGAAACAAGTAGGTGGGGATCACTATAAAAGAATGGCAATACAGCCAAGCCACTATATTGTTAAGAATAAGCTTGGTTGGTATGAAGGAAACATTGTCAAGTATATTACACGACACAGTATCAAAGGAGGAAAACAGGATGTGGAAAAAGTTATCCACTACGCTGAATTACTTCTTGAAGACCAATACACTCCCAAGAAATCTCGTGGTGAGATCATGGGAGAAATAACTAGAAAATATGTCAAAAAACTTAATAAGGAAAAAAATGAAACAAGATGAATTCTTATTTGCCAACACAATAAAATCAGAGTGGGTTCATCCTACTGAATTTCCATCCATGAAGGGTCATTCCGTAGTGGCTGTTGACTTGGAAACCTGTGATACTGACCTGAAGACAATGGGCCCAGGGTGGCCTAGAGGAGTAGGAAAGGTCATAGGTATTGCCATATCTGACGGACAATTTAGTGCCTACTATCCTATTGATCATGATGGTGGAGGAAATATGGACAAGAAAGCTGTCCTAAAATATATTAAATCCATATGTGAAGACGGTTCAATTGATAAAGTGTTTCATAATGCGCAGTATGATATTGGATGGCTATGGAGGTTGGGCATAGAAGTAAAAGGATACATACATGATACGATGATTGCAGCAGCTCTCATTGATGAGAATAGATTCTCGTACACACTGAATAGCATAGTGTCCCAATACCTAGGAGAGTTCAAGAATGAGGCTACACTTAAGAAAGCTGCAGCTGAATTAGGATTAGATCCAAAAAGTGAAATGTACAAAATGAATGCGCAGTTCGTAGGAGAATATGCAGAAGCAGATGCCAGACTAACCATTCAACTGCATGAAAGATTAAAGGTTGAGATAGAAAGAGACTCTCTTCAAGGAATATATGACATAGAATGTCGCCTTATTAATGTCATATTCAATATGACAAAGAAAGGTGTCAGGGTTGATATGATGAAAGCAATGACTTTAAAGGGTAAGCTTAAAAACAAAGAGAAAAAAATTCTAAAAAGAGTAAAAGATTTAACAGGATCCTACGTGGATCTGTGGTCAGCTAGGTCAGTTGCAAGAGCATTTGATTCCCTTAATCTGGAATATCCTATGACAGAAAAGACACATGCTCCTAGCTTTACCCAGACATTCATGGAAACACACGCACATGAGCTTCCTAGACTTATTACAAAAGCAAGAGTTTTTAATAAATTACAGGGAACATTCATAGATGGAATTTCAAAATATATACACAATAACAGAATACATGCGCATATAAATCAAATTAGAAGTGATACGGGGGGAACAGTTACAGGAAGATTTTCCATGTACTATCCTAATCTGCAACAAATTCCTATTCGTGGGGAGATGGGTGTGGAAATAAGAAAAATATTTCTACCAGAAGAAGGAGAAGAGTGGTTGTCAGCTGACTATTCCCAGCAGGAACCTAGGCTTTTAACCCACTTTGCTGTTCTTAACAAAAATGATGGAGCATACGAAGTTCAACAAGCCTACAAGGAAAAAGACTTGGACTTCCATCAACAGACTGCTGATATGGCTGATATCCCAAGAAAATTGGCAAAGACCATAGGTCTGGGAGTGATGTACGGAATGGGATATAAGAAGATGGCCGTTGATTTGGACATTACACCATTGGAAGCAAAGAATATTTTAAAAGAATTTAGAATTAAGGTTCCTTTCATGCAGGAAATGCTGGAGGATGTGATGAATAGAGCCAGTGCTGTAGGCACTATCAGAACATTACTTGGCAGAAAGTGCAGATTTGATCTTTATGAACCATCATGGTTCACCAGGGAATTTCATAAAGCTTTGCCATTAAAACAGGCAGAAGCAGAGTACACAACAGTCAAGAGAGCAGGAACCTATAAGGCCCTTAATAGATTAATTCAAGGATCTGCAGCAGATCAAACCAAGAAAGCCATGGTGGATGTACACGAGGAATTAGGAATTGTCCCTCTCATACAGGTCCATGATGAACTTAATTGCAGTGTCAAGAACAGAAAAGAGGGAGAAAAAATCAAGGAAATCATGGAGACCTGCGTAGCGCTTGAAGTTCCTTCCAAAGTAGAGTATAAAGTTGATCAAAGTTGGGGTCATGCAAAATGATTGATTTAAGGCATAAAATGATATATAATGTAGGAAGAAATAATGAATAGAAAAGTAGGCTACAGAGAGCAGGGAAAAAAGAAGAAAGGCAATACTAATAGCCCCACTAAACCAGGATTTGCAATAAATCAGGAGCAGATGGAGTATGAGAGAAGAAAACTTTTGGAGGAGATGTCTCACAAGGTTGACCGCAGGAAGCTCAACAACATGGCAGCGGTTGCGGCAACGCATGAGCCAATCTACAAGGACGAAGAAGGAAATAAGAAAGAACCAACAATGCGAGTATTATCGCTCGGAGCAGGGGTTCAGTCATCCTGTCTCGCACTCATGGCCCAGGAAGGACTGACAAAGCACAAGCCTGACTGCATGATATTCGCCGATACGGGATGGGAACCATCCTTTGTCTACGAGCATGTGGAGTATCTCAAGAAAGCCATTACAATTTGCCCAATTTACACGGTGGAAAGAAGCAATTTAAGAGAGGACCTCATAAGAGCAGCAAACCCTATACCAGGAGGCAATGAGGAATGGAAGTCATTCGCCGGAAGGGTACCAAATCCACCATTATTTGCGGCACGTCCTGGTGGAAAGGTTGGAATGCTCTACAGGCAATGCACACATGATTATAAAGTTATCCCCATCCAGAAAAAGATGAGGGAGTTGCTCGGCGTCAAACCACGACATCGAGTTAAGAAAGGAACAATCGTCGAACAATGGATCGGCATATCCACAGATGAAGCAATGAGAATGAAAAAAGCAAGGCTTCCATGGCTGGAATCCCGTTGGCCATTGATCGAAATGAAGATGTCGAGAGCGGACTGCTTACAGTGGTACCGTGACATTAAAAAGCATCCTATGCCAGGCAAGTCCTCGTGCATAGGGTGTCCTTATCACCATAATGATCAGTGGAAAAACATGCAGAAGAACTATCCTAAGGATTGGGAAGATGCATGCGAAGTTGATGATGCTATAAGACACGGATTAAAAAATACAACAGCAGAATTGTTTTTGCACAAGAAGGCTGTGCCTTTACGAAGCATGAATTTTCTAGAACCACCTAAGCAGGAGGACTTGTTTAAAACATTTGATGATGAATTCTCCGATGAATGCGAAGGTTTATGTGGGGTATAAAGAAGGGGAGGACTATGAT
>VTLG01006832.1_pt1 | contig 10304 bp, 15 predicted proteins | sample 4694571 | NCBI WGS metagenome assembly VTLG01 (sample SAMN12604809, study PRJNA352737) | marine metagenome | biome: ENVO:00000447; feature: ENVO:00000209|ENVO:00000569|ENVO:01000036; material: ENVO:00002151; isolation source: viral sequences binned using virsorter ... | reverse complement strand
TCAGACACGGTTGTTGCCCTCGAAGTCGATCAGCAAGCCGATTCTGATAGAAAACTTACGACAGTTAGAGTACTTAAAAATCGCTATTCAGGCGAAGTTGGCAGAGCCTGTGAACTGAGTTATGATTTAAACACTTGCAGATTTACTGAAAATGAAACTACGGAACCACCAATTTTCAACCCAGCCACCGATTTTTGATGGGGGGTATGAACATCCATGGTATAAACATCAGAAGAAAGATAAACTAATTAGACCTAACCCACCTACGAAAGAAGCAATTGAAAGAGCAAAGTTTGTTGACAAAACCTACCACTGGAGTAGGGACAATAGTGTTCGACCTAGAAAGCAACGGGTTACTAAATAACGCATCACGTATTCACTGTATGGCACTCCATTATTGTGATACGGATACTACTGAAACATACAACGATGAGAAAATTTCCAATGATGCAAAGTACCTACCGATGGGTAATCATTCCATCCCTTGAAACGGCTGATACTGTTGTCGGTCACAATATCATCGGCTTTGATTTACCTCTCATTAAAAGGCTCTACCCTTTCTTTACTTATCCTCCTGTTATTGTTGACACTTTGTTGTTATCTAGGTTATATCATCCGAACTTATATGATATAGATAAGAATCAAGAATGGAAAGATATGCCTACTAAATTATATGGATCTCATTCTCTTAAAGCTTATGGCTACCGTCTAGGTTTACACAAAGGTAACTTTGGTGAAGACACAGATTGGAAAGAGTGGTCGCAAGAGATGCAAGATTATTGTGTACAAGACGTTAAAGTTACAGAGAAGTTATGCGAACACTTCCGCCCCTACCTCCTTGGCTCCAATTAGAGCACAAGGTAGCACAAATACTTACTGAACAGGAACAACATGGATGGTATTTTAACGAAAGAGCTGCATGGGAGCTTGAGTCTGCTCTCCGAAGAGAGTATGAAGAAACTACGCAGTTACTACGAAACAGGCATCCTTTCGTCAAAGGATCAGAATTCACTCCTAAACGAGCTAACCGAACAAAAGGCTACGTTGAAGGCGCTAGATTCACTAAACTAAAGGAGTTAAATCCCACATCAAGGGATCATATATCATGGATCTTACAGACACATTATGGTTGGACGCCTTCCTTACTAACGAACTCAGGGAAGGCGGTTATAGACGAGACCGTGCTAAAAGACATTGGCTCGGATATAGCTCTAGCTTTTCTGAAACTTCTGGATCTGACGAAGCAGTTAGGGATGATATCCGAAGGCGTGAACGCATGGCAGAAGCTTGTTACGAAGTCTAGGATACATCATCATTGTTCAGTTGCTACATCTACATTTAGATGTGCACATCGTAAACCAAATTTAGCCCAGGTACCAGCAAATGAAAACTTTAGGAAACTTTTTACGGCATCCCCTCACATGGTTATGTGCGGTGCCGATCTTAGTGGTATTGAGCTTAGAATATTATCCCATTATCTTGCGAGGTTTGATAGAGGACGCTATGCGGAAATCCTTGTCAACGGAGACATTCACCAAACAAATGCCGATAGAATTGGAATCACTAGATCTCAAGTCAAAACCGTCACCTATGCCTTCCTTTACGGAGCAGGCGACACCAAAATTGGATTAAGCTATGACAAACAGTTATCCAAGGACAAGGCGACAGCAAAGGGCAAAGAGATTAGGAAAGCTTATGTTGATGCCATTCCAGGTCTTAAAGAACTTCTGGAAGGGGTACACAAAGCTAGTGAGAGGGGTTATGTTTATGGACTCGACCACCGTCGTATCCTCGTTGACTCGAGGCATAAGTCCCTCAATTACCTCTTACAGGGGTCGGCAGCGATCCTCGCCAAAAGATGGATGGTATTAGCCAATGAACATCTACCAAAAACTGCTCGACAAGTTGCATTCATTCATGATGAATTACAATTTGAAGTCGAACAAAAAGATCTAGAAGATCTAAAATTCTTACTGGAACTAACTGCTGTACAAGCAGGAGAGTTCTACAACTTACGTTGTCCAATAGCCGCTGAATCTACTAGTGGCAAAAATTGGGCAGAAACTCATTAACCACCTATGAAATTATTAATTGATGCAGACTACATCGTATATAAGTCCTGCGCTGCAGCGGAGACTGAAGTTGACTTTGGTGATGACGTTATCCTTGTCACTAGTAACTTTAGTGATGCATATAAAGCTACCATTGGAGAACTTACCAGAATTAAAGACAAATTTGGGTCATTCGCTGATCTAGTCTTATTCTTTTCTGATACTGTAAATTTTCGGAAAAAAATTCTACCCGAATATAAAGGGCATCGAAATCGTAAGAAGCCTTGCGGTTACAAACGTGTGCAGGAAGCACTGAAGAATGAATACAGAGTTATCAAAATGCCTACACTTGAGGCTGATGATGCACTAGGTATATTTGCTACAAAACATCCTGGTAATATAATTGTGTCCCCTGATAAGGATATGAAACAGATACCAGGTGAGTTATATAACCTAGATGAGAAGTTCACAATCACCAAGGAGGCAGGTGCTAAATGGCATCTGATACAAACCTTAGCTGGTGATCAAACAGATGGATACCCAGGAGTACCAGGCATTGGTGTTAAAAGAGCAGAAGCTCTCTTTAATAAAGAAGGATACTCATGGAAAACTGTTAAGCAAGCCTTTGAAGATAAAGGTTACACTGCTTTAACGGCTATAACTAATGCTAGACTTGCACGTATACTAACTGTAGATGACTATGACTTCGACAAACAAGAACCAATACTTTGGTCCCCCGCCTCCGATTACCAAGTTAACGATAGAGCAGGATCTAAAGATGAGGGTAATTGAAGACAAATTAAATGAAAGTTATGATAGAAATAAAGAACATATCATTACATTATTCCTAGCCCTACAGAGACAGAACTTTGTAATGGGTAATTCTTTGAAAAATTTAATAGATCATTGGCCACATGAAGAAATCGTTTTTATCCACTCAGGCGAGGGAATTCCGATCTAAGTACAATCTAAAAAATGATGCTACTAGAGCAACTAGGCAGCGTCAAAGAGATTTGATTGTTGAAGAGTTCAAGGAATTCATAGAGGCTGAAGGAATGTTATTTAGACATGGAAGAAATGCTAAAGAAGAGTGTCTAAAAGAACTTGCTGATCTAGTATATGTATGCTATCAGTATGCAGAGAACATGGGATGGTTCTTAGATGAAGCATTAGACCGTGTTCACTTATCAAATATGTCCAAACTCGGTGAGGACGGTAAACCTATCTACCGAGAAGATGGTAAGGTCTTAAAAGGACCAAACTATAAACCACCCACACTAGAAGACTTATTCTAATGACTGCTGAACTTATATCTCGCACAGGGCGGGTCCAATCATGGTTGGATAATCCTGAATCACGCCTTCCCGTGAGTTGTACGGTTTTTGTCGTTGAAGACTCAATGGAAGGTCCAGAGGGCATTGAAGCTAGCTGGAGATTTGCATCACATGCATTAAGAAATGGAGCAGGTTGTGCTATACACCTGTCCAAGTTACGTCCTAAAGGACATGAGAATGGTAAAGGATTGACCGCTAGTGGTCCAGTATCCTTTGCTAAGATATACTCCTCACTAAACGAAACACTACGTCGTGGGGGTGTCTATAAGAATGGGGCTGTAGTTATACATTTGGATGCAGACCATAAAGATATAGTAGATTTTATTACTACACCTAGATCAGAGTTACCATGGGTAAAGCGATGTGTTGATATCGACCCTGGACTCTGGAATCAAATGGACAATACCACCAAAGAGGCATTAATCTATGGAATTAGATCAGGAGACATCTGGCTCAACAAAATCAAATATAACAAAAGAGGAGAAAGGATATTCGGAAACGTGTGTCTTGAGGTTTACCTGCCGTCACGTGGAACATGCTTGCTCCAGCATGTCAATCTCGCTGCCTGTGATGCACGGAATATCAAAAAGGCTTTCGCTAGAGGTATGTCCGAGTTGTGCGATCTCCATGGCAGAACAGGCGTTGGAGGGACTGGAGAGTACTTACCCTCGGACACGGACAGGCAAGTCGGGCTCGGAATGCTTGGACTGGCCAATCTCTTACGAAGGTACAGCGTAACTTATGAAGAGTTTGGTAATGCATTAGAATCAGTAAATGATCAAGCACCTTACCACGGTAAGGAGAATGCACTATCTTTAGCTTATTCATTAAGAGAAGGTATAGAAGCAGGTGCATATATTGCTAAAAATAATCATATGGAAAGAGCTTTTGCTATAGCTCCTACCGCCTCCTGTTCATATAGGAGTGAAGATTTGGATGGCTTTACAGCTGCACCAGAAATAGCACCTCCAATAAGCCATACTGTAGACAGAGACAGTGGAACTTTTGGAGTACAAACATATAATTATGGCGAAGTCGAGATCGCCTCAGAAGTTGGTTGGGATGCTTACCTTAAAGTAGCCAATCAATTAATGATAATGCTCGATAAAACGGGACTTCTTCACGGCTATAGCTTTAACTCATGGAGTGATGTTGTAGAATACGATAATGAATTCGTGGAAGAGTGGCTGCTATCACCGCAGACCTCCCTCTACTATAGCCTTCAGGTAATGGGCGACGTACAGGACAAGAGCGATGCGTATGCAGCATTAGATAAAGCCGAAGTCGATGATTACTTGCAGGACATTCTCGGAAATACCGAGCCAATAACCTGTGATTGTCAAGAATAATGAGAAAACATCCCTATCAAAAATTATTAGAACGTAAACGGACTTGGACACCAGTCCAACCTACAAAAGGAGAGGTGAAATACGGTGCTGAAGAAACCATCAAGCGGGCTCTTGCAATTCGTCATATGGAGCTACCAGTTGGAGAATTTATTAAAGAAGGTCTTGAGAAAGAGGTACCAGCTATCGCTAGGGAACTTCTTGAATCAAACGTTAAAGACGAGATTAAACATGATCTTGCCCTGGGCTATATCGTAGATGCTCATGGTGCAGACGAACAAGCAGAAGCGGAGGCGTTAAAGTTAAGAGATGCATGGATTGCACACCCTGACCATACTATTACCAAAGCTCTCGTGGCTGAAAGAGCAATCTTCTTTGTTCTACTCCCTTTCTTTAGGTTTAATGGGGATCCTGCTCTTCGCACTGTATCTGCCGACATCTCGAGGGACGAGCAGATCCATGTCGGAAGTAATTCTCTTGTATGCGCTGAGTTGGGTCTATCTGCTAGCCCTTCTTTGGATAAACTTAGGAAAGCCACTATTAACTGGGTACTACAACCCCTAGGTACAAATACCTACGACAAATATTTGGACAAAAAATTCTGGCTAGATGCAAGCGACAGATTAATGTACGAAGGCAAAGCACCAGAGTTTTCTGACACCAAGGCGGCAAGAATGCCAGCATTTTTTGAACATGCAAACACAAATCTACCCCAGTACGCTTAGTCTTCACACTGAGAAACTGGAGAAATTAATTGAGGACTTGGAGTTAAAGTTCCCTTCGAGTCCCATCCATCCTAAAGAGGAGCTTCCATCCATCATGTACCGAGCTGGTCAAGCTAGTGTCGTTGCATATGTAAAACAAATATTAAATGAGGAGAATTAATTATGTGCTTTGGACGGAGAAGCAGCCCAGCTCCTACACCTATGTCCACACCTGCACCAATCATGGGTAGAAACCCTGATTTAGCAAGGGCATCTAGATTACCTGATAAGAAGAAGTTAGTTAATGAAGATGAAGTAACTGGAGTAGAGTATGGAAGCTCTGCTAAACAAGGAGGAGCAGCTGCTGCTAAGAAAGTAGGTACAGATGCACTAAGAATACCTTTAAATACAGGACAGAATACTGCGTCAGCAAGTACAGGAGGAATGAATGTCTAAAGCAAGTGAAAGATATTCACAGCTATCATCAGCACGAACACAGTTTCTTGATCAAGCTGTAGAATGTTCAGAACTTACTTTACCATACCTAGTACAACATGATAATACTGTTAAGGGAGGTAAGAAACATCTTACTCAACCTTGGCAATCAGTAGGAGCAAAGGCAGTAGTTACATTAGCTGCTAAGTTAATGCTCGCTCTTCTACCACCTCAAACATCATTCTTTAAACTACAAGTCAGAGATGATAAGTTAGGAGAAGATATAGAACCACAAGTCCGTACTGAATTAGACTTAGCTTTCTCTAAGATAGAAAGAATGGTGATGGATTCTATTGCTGCATCTAGTGATAGAGTAGTAGTACATCAAGCATTAAAACACCTGATTGTATCAGGTAATGCTCTAATCTTTATGGGTAAGAATGGTTTAAAACATTTTCCCTTACAAAGATATGTTGTTAGTAGAGATGGTAATGGTAACGTAATAGAAATAGTTACTAAGGAACTCATTAGTAGAAAGGTACTGGGACTTGAGCCTAAGCCAGGACGCTATCCTAATGAACCTAATAGAAATCAAGGCTCAGATGAAGACGATGCAGAAGTATACACATGCGTCAAACAGGATCCTAACAACGGTAGGTGGGTCTGGTATCAAGAAGTAGATGATCAAATCATTGAAGGTAGCCAGAGCACAGCACCTAAGAACGCTAGTCCTTGGTTAGTTCTTCGATTCAACACCGTAGATGGTGAGGATTATGGTAGAGGTAGAGTAGAGGAATTCATAGGAGACCTTCGTAGTCTTAATGGATTAGCTCAGGCTCTAGTTGAAGGTTCAAGTGTAGCAGCTAAGGTTATTTTCTTAGTCTCTCCTTCAGCCACAACTAAACCTCAAACATTATCAAAGGCTGGTAATGGTGCTATCATACAAGGTAGACCAGAAGATGTAGGTGTAGTACAGGTAGGTAAGACAGCAGACTTTGCTACAGCTGCACAGACAGCACAACAATTAGAATCTAGAATACTAGATGCTTTCCTTGTGTTAAATATTAGACACAGTGAAAGAACAACCGCAGAAGAAGTGCGGATGACACAGCAGGAATTAAATGAACAGTTAGGAGGTCTCTTCTCATTGCTCACAGTAGAATTCCTAGTACCATATTTAAACAGAACGTTGCTAGTACTACAGAGAAGTGGTCAGCTACCTAAGTTACCTAAAGATATAGTACGACCTAAGATAGTAGCTGGTGTTAATGCTTTAGGTAGAGGACAGGATAGAGAAGCACTAACAATGTTTGTCACAACTGTTGCTCAAACACTAGGAGCAGAAGCTTTAGTCAGATATATTAATCCATCTGAAGCGATTAAAAGATTAGCAGCATCACAAGGTATTGATACTCTTAACTTAATTAAGACGGATGAGCAACTACAAGGTGAAATGGAGCAAGCACAACAGCAACAGATGCAAGCATCAATTGTAGATCAAGCAGGTCAATTAGCTGGTACTCCTATGATGGATCCATCTAAGAATCCTGGTGCTCAAGAGCAAGCTAATCAAATAGCTGAAGGTTTAAAACAATCTATCCCTCAACCACCTGAAGAATAATGGCAGAAACATTAACAGTAAATACAGATCCCTCTACAGAAACAGCTGCAGAAAACCTGACTCCAGAGGAGCAGGATTCACTGAAGCTTGGTGAAGAAATACAAAGCCAGCAGGAGACTCTTCTTGCTGGTAAGTATAAGTCTGCAGAGGAATTAGAAAAGGCTTATGGAGAACTCGAAAGAAAACTTGGAGAGAAAGATAATCAAGATAGCGAAACAGATAACAAGACTGAGGTTTCAGAAACCGAAGAAGTATCAGAGGAAAAGACTGAAACTACAGAAATTACTGAAGAAAACTTCTACTTAGAAGATGGTAAAGTTAACTATGAAAGTGTTAATGAAGCTTATGGTGATAAGTTAGGTAATCTATTTCAAGAAGCTAACATTGATCCATGGGAAATTGGTAAACACTTTGAAGAGAATCAAGGGACTATACCAGAAGCAGACTATAAACAATTAGAAGGTGCTGGATTATCCAGACAAACAGTAGACGCATACCTAGCAGGGAGAGCAGCAGACATGGGTTTCGGAGACTCAGGAGATATCAGTGATGCCACCGTTGCTGAAGTAAAAAACTTTGCAGGTGGTGATGAAGCCTATGGGAACATGGTTAACTGGGCATCAGATAATCTAGGAAAGAATGAAGTAGAAGCATTCGATGAGGTTATTAATTCTGGTAGTGTTGATGCTATTAAGTTAGCAGTATCAGGATTAAAATCTAGATACGAGGATGCAAATGGAAGAGAAGGTACAATGGTAACAGGTAAAGCACCAGTACAAACTAAAGATGTCTACCGTAGCCAAGCAGAATTAGTTGCTGCTATGAATGACAAACGTTATGACCTTGACTCTGCTTATAGACAGGATGTCATAGCTAAACTAGAACGATCAGACAACCTATCATTTTAAATTATGAGTAATAAATCAATCATTACTAAAACTTATGACTGGGCTACAGGAGAAATAAAAGAGACAGTAAAAGGTGCTAAGAGACTTGTTACTGAATCTAGGGAAGCTCTGAAGAACAGAAAGAGAGATCGTGAAAGATTCTATAAAGGAAATTAATCATGAGTAAACTACATCCTATCCCACTGGATAAAAAAGAGGCACCTGGGGTTAATGAACAGATAGCTATGGGTAAAAGTAAAAAAGAAAGACCTATTGATAGACCATTAACACCTAAAGAAGTAGAAGAGTTACATAAGAGAGGTACTACATCAGGAGGTTCTCCTGGTAGAGACTATAAACCTACTAAGTAGTGTTACGTGGCAGCCCGAAGGTATCGTCCCTGCCACAAATCGCACTCTTTTTATTTACGATACAATGACAACTACTACTGAATCAGGCGGACGCAACAACAGATTCGCTACCGAAGCACAAGCACAAGTAATCGAGATAGACTACTTTGAAAATGCTGAACGTGTAAACGGTCAACTAGCTATGCTAGGTTTCGTTGCTGCACTAGGTTCGTATGTATTCACTGGTAATATTATACCTGGCATTTTTTAATGGCAACAACAGTACAAATAACAAAACCAACTAACAGCTGGCAGAGTTTTTGTGACTGGACGACAAGCACTGACAACCGTATTTATGTAGGTTGGTTCGGTGTTTTGATGATCCCTGCACTACTAACAGCAACGACAGCATTTATTATAGCTTTCATTGCGGCTCCTCCAGTTGATATAGATGGTATACGAGAACCTGTAGCAGGGTCACTATTATATGGAAACAACATCATCTCAGGAGCCATCGTCCCGAGCAGCAATGCGATCGGTCTTCACTTCTACCCAATCTGGGAAGCTGCAACCATCGATGAGTGGTTATATAACGGAGGACCATATCAACTCATTGTGTTCCACTTTCTCATCGGTATCTCAGCATACCTGGGACGCCAATGGGAACTTAGTTATAGACTAGGAATGAGACCTTGGATTTGTGTTGCATACTCAGCTCCAGTCTCAGCTGCCTTCGCAGTCTTCTTGGTTTATCCGTTCGGACAAGGAAGTTTCTCTGACGGTATGCCTTTGGGCATCTCAGGGACGTTCAACTTTATGTTTGTCTTTCAAGCGGAACATAATATCCTTATGCATCCTTTCCATATGTTGGGAGTTGCGGGGATGTTTGGTGGCGCTTTGTTCGCTGCTATGCATGGTTCCCTGGTCACGTCATCACTAATACGTGAGACAACCGAGAATGAATCTCAAAACTATGGATATAAATTCGGCCAAGAAGAAGAGACGTATAATATTGTCGCTGCTCACGGCTACTTTGGTAGGCTTATCTTTCAATACGCCAGCTTTAATAATAGTCGCAGCCTTCACTTTTTCCTTGCTGTTTTCCCAGTCGTTTGCATATGGCTTACCTCTATGGGAGTCAGCACCATGGCTTTTAATCTCAACGGCTTTAACTTCAACCAATCAGTTGTTGATTCCAATGGTAGGGTGGTTCCGACATGGGCTGATGTGCTCAACAGGGCTAACCTAGGCATGGAAGTAATGCACGAAAGAAACGCTCATAATTTTCCACTTGATCTAGCTTAACACTACGTCCGTTCATCCCTTAACTGGGACGCATGAACCCACAACATGGAACGGGGTTGTGGTACTGGAGATCGTAATGACCCTCAAGTATCGTGGTGTTGAGTACACTAAAACAAACAAATAACTTAACATGAAAAAAATTGCTCTAGCCCTAGCGGCATCTCTCGCTTCAGCTCCTGCAATGGCTGGCGTCTATATAAATGCCGAGTCAAACGGTTCTTACACAGGAAATAACTTTACTTCACGTACTACCGATCTACACATTGGGTAC
>VTLG01017280.1_pt1 | contig 10305 bp, 7 predicted proteins | sample 4694571 | NCBI WGS metagenome assembly VTLG01 (sample SAMN12604809, study PRJNA352737) | marine metagenome | biome: ENVO:00000447; feature: ENVO:00000209|ENVO:00000569|ENVO:01000036; material: ENVO:00002151; isolation source: viral sequences binned using virsorter ... | reverse complement strand
CACTATTATCAGAGTTACGAGCTTGATAGTCAGCATTAAAATTTTCATATGTGACTGTGCTCCAACCCTCATTACCCGCGAATTGGTTCACCGTAGTCTTGCCTGGTTGAGGACTGACTTCGTTATTGTCTTTGTCGTGTCTTTTGTATGCCATAAACTTATTTATCCTTTTTCTTGCTTGCTTGTTTGAGCATCTTTTGTAGGTCAGCAGTGCTACCAACAAACAAAGAATTGTTAGTTACTTGTGTCTTAACACTCTCTTCTTTGACATTCTTTTTGTCTTTCTGTAGTGCCATAAGTTTATCTGCAACATCACCTACATGTTTGATTAGTTGTCCTGCAACTTCGTATGCACGTGGATGATCAGATGACATTGCAAGGTCAAGTGCACCATTGACTGCTTCTTGTCCTTTGTCAATTAAAGAATATAAGTTGCCTCTAGCATACTCATAGTCCTTAATTACATCATCACCTCCATCTTTTTTTAGATGCAGTTTGTTAGTCTTTGGGATAACTTCTGTCTTTGCAGCATCAGTATTAAAGGTATCATCTAAACCTGACATGTCTTCTTTACTCATAATAAGATACCGTTTCGCTGAATCCAAAGTCGTCACCACCTGTTAATAAATTATCGTCATTAACATCTATGAGATCAATTGGTGTTCCTGCAGTTGCAGCAGCTGCCTTTGTTCCGTTCTGTGCTCTACGCACTGACAATTTATTTGGAGATGTTTTACTCTTGACATACAAGACTTCATTACCAATTTCAATGTATGATTGAGTTGGTATGTTAGTATAATCAAGAACTTCTATAGTAAGATTTCTTGAATTGATTGCTTGTGTAAGTTCTGTAGTTCCATCTTGATCTTTGTCGGTAAGTGCCTTTGGTTGTACCTGATAAGCAACCTGTCTTGTAGTAGCAACGTCTTTCATATCTGTGTATATGTCTGCCTTTGCTTTCTTGATTGGTGCTTGAGTTCCTACAGGTCCGAAGATGTATGCTTTGACAGTGAAGTTCATCGTAATCAAAGTAATCTTCTTCTCATCAAAAGATCCTTCATAGTCATCACTATAATTGATGCTATTCAATATAATAGGAACGTCTCTAAAGTCTTGCATATCATCAACCAACTTAAGAGTCATTTGATATGAGGGTTGGAATATAGGAACTATCTGTTCTATTATTTCTAATGCTTCGTCGTTTGTTTTTGATATAACATTAAGCTCAAAGTCAATGTTATAAGGGACAGGTGTAAATTGTTTTTTAACTGCATTCGCTGTATTTGCTTTGAGTGTTAGAGTTGTTGGTGCAAGTTTTCTAGAACTATCATATGATATTCCTGTCATCTCAAATGACAAACGTGGAACTGTAATCGCAACCTTCTGGTTTAGATCTGCCTGTTGTTCTAGTCTTGCTAAAAATTTCTGTCTAGGACCGTATGCCAAAGGCACTTTCATCCTACTATATACTGATCCGTCTTTATTTTCTTTTCTACATTCTATATTATTAAAGAGTGTACCAAATCCAATAACACACTTTCTAATAATTTTATTATACGTGTAAGTTCCTAACATAATTTTTAAACCAATCCAAATGGGTTGCTTTCGCTAAAGTCAATAATATCGTCACCAAAGTTTTCAAAGGTTACGCTCTCTGAATATTTAGGATCAGCAGTTGCTTGCTCATTCCTATTATCCAAAACTATCTGTGCTCCAGACTCAGATCCTACAATTAATTCACCAATAGCAAATGAGCCAGTAGGTGTTTTAAGTTTTACAAATCCTTCTTTTGCATCCCATTCTACTAAGTTTGCAGTAGTTCCTGTTGAACTACCAGTAACAGTTTCTGGAACTGTAAAGGCACCTGTTATTCCTGTAGGAGCAGCAGTAAACGATGCAGATGCAGATGTGTATCCGCTACCCGCGTTAGTAATATCTATAAGTTTTACACTCTTATAACCTGATCCACCACTTAAAATATTGATTGCAGTCAATGTTCCATTGGTAAAAGTAGGAACTAATGTTGCTGCTACACCACCACTATCAGGTGCTGATACAACTAGAGTTGCTCTATCCTCATCATAATTTGCACCACCACTTCTTATAATAACATCCCTAATTTGCCCTTCTTTGACTGTTCCTCTAATGACAGCAGATGCAGTTGGTGATCCACCACTTACAGTTATATTAACCATAAATGCTTCTGCGGTTGCACCCGTTCCATCTCCTGAGATAGTGATAGCAGGAGTTTCATTGTATTTGCTACCATTGTCACTAATGAATATATTGCTAATTGCACCACCATCTATTACAGGAGTTCCAGTTGCTGTAACTCCATTTGTAGTAAGATAGTAATGTTTGACAGTGTAACCATAATCGACAAGACCTTCATCACTATCAAATAGATCTCCTTTCTCATCACTGTATTCAAATAGTTCAGCTTTCAGTTTATAAACATAACCCTTACCTAACTGGTAGAAAGGTTCTTCATGTTCTACAAATTTTATTTCAAAGTAATTACTTGTTAATGGAAGGTATATCAGATCTCCTTCTTGTGGTCTTTCTGGTGCTTGATAATCTTTATCAAGTAGAAGGAATTGTGATATAAGATCAGAAAATCTCTGTTGAGATATAATCATAGTTATCTCATCAGTCTGTGCTACACCAAACTTTGTTAATAGATCTCCACCACCTTGGAAACCATCAAAGTTTTCCATGTATGCTTCTATTAAATATGCATCATTAAACTCACCAATCACTTCTTCATTGAACACACCGTCCTTTTGCATAATCTCTCTAGGGCAGTATAGAACATCCATCCCAAACATTTTGAGATGCTCTTCTACTAAGTTCTGCAATAGAAACTGTTCGTTTCTAGTACCATGCGTAAAGTAAGTGGTTCTTGCCATTATCCAATCATGTCTAGTGGTGGTGTCTCATAACGAGTTAACATTTCTTCTTCTAGTTTTTCTACCTTTGCTTTTCCTTCATTGTATATAAACTCACCGTTCATTGTAATTCCACCTGGCAACTGTGTTCCTTGGAATTTAATTAAGTTTGCACCCCACTGTCTCTGTATCAATGCTGAAACATATCTCTTCAACCAGATGTCATTATATACATCAGTAAATGAATTGGGATCAACTGCACGATAACATTCTAAAACTATGAATTGATCTGCAGGAACGTCAGTCTTAAAATCTAAATCAAGATATAATCTATCACCACGCATCTGATATCTAATCTGTTTTTGTCCTTCTAACAGATAGTAGATATCTTCCAATCTTCTATTGACCATTTCATATGTAAGAATCTCTGTTTGTGTAAGATCCCAAAGGTCATTTAATCTCCACTGATACCTAACGTCAAATAAGTTTGTGACATTCTTAGATACAAAATCAAATACCTTGACCACTGTAGTTACATATGGTGGCATTTTAATATAGTTATTCTGCTCTTTAAACGTAAGAGTTTGTCCAGAAGATGTTCCTTGAGCAACAGTAGTATCAGTATCTGTTGTCATATCATCTAACATTAACTGATCATATTTAACTTTTAGATGGGTTCTAATATAACCATCCATATGTCTCTCATTATAAAACTGGATAGCATCATCCACTAGATCACTAATCTGATCATCCTCTATGTTTATTTCTAGGACTGGTGCACCGTTTTGACGTAGTGCATAATCTATAAGTCCCTGTCTGCTTGATGGAGTTGCCATGTTAGGTAGGATTAATATTAAATCTAATTCTTACATAGTATGTAGTATTAGATGCTAAATTTACAGCACCTGGCAATGTGTAAGAATTTAAGTTTGTTGAGTTACCAAGAGATTGGTGTACAATAGTTCCAAACGTATTTGCAGGAGAGAACTGCCAATCACTAGATGTATGTTGATATCCTGCTTTCATTGCAATGGCATCAACATTGATTGTTGGATTGAATGCAGGAACAATAGTTTGTATTTCTGGTTGATCAACTAAAGGTGTTGTAAAGTTGACTGCAGAAGAGTAAGCACTTTCTAATCCATTGTTATCTCTAAACTTAACTTGCACAGAATATGCAGTATCAAAGTCTAGTGTTGCAGATGGAACAGTTAATGAAGTTAAATTACCAGTATCACCATTTGCAAATGACTGAGTAGTATCATACACTGTCACGTTATCTACAACTCTTCTAATTCTCCAGAATGTAGAGAAGTGTGTCTGATTTGCATACTCAACGACAAAAGGTGCAGTATTGATAATAGGTTGTCTAGAGAATGTTCTATTTGTATCTGGGTCAACAACTGGGGTAACACTTACAGGACCTGATGTAAATTCTGACTCGTTAACAGTCAGTGTTGCAGCATTTGATGTTACTGTAGTTGCATTAGCATTTGTTAATACACAACGGAACTGCTCAGATGGAGTTGTTGGATAAACTGTATTGGGTGTGGTGTATGATGTTCCATTTGCACTGTTTATATTATTCCAGTTAAGACCACCATCAGTAGATATTTGCCACTGGTAGGTTATAATATCACTTGTTATTGAAGCAACAATAGTAAATGTTGCTGTACCACCTTCAATGACTGCAGTAGAATTTGGTTGAGTTGATATTGATATAACACGTAAAACTGTTAGTTCTCCATGTGTAGATGTAATACTTGCTGCAGCACCGACAAGAGAAGCGACTGCTCTATAACGATCTGCATTATCATTAGCAAATACTAAGGTAGGTGTTGTATAAGTCGCACTAGTTCCTCCTGTTATTGGTGAATAGTTAGCACCACCATCATCAGATCTTTCCCATTGATATGTTGCTGTTCCACTACTTGTAGTTGTGCCTACTGTGAAATCTGCAGTTGCACCCTCATTTGCAGTTGCGTTTACTGGTTGAACATTGATAGAGAATGTTCTTTGAACTGTTAATGTGACTGCATTTGTTGTTGCGTCAGATGGTGCACCAACAGCTGAGATAACACAACGATATTGATCGTTATGATCATCTGAATATGTTGTAAGTCCTGTGGTATATGATGGATTAGTTGCAGCACCTATGGGATTCCAACTACCACCACCATTATCTGATTTTTCCCACTGGTATGTAACACTAGGTTCATGTTGAGATTGTGCCTCAAAACCACCACCTCCTCCACCACTAGGAGTATCAAATTGATCTACCTCGAATGATGATGTTGCTGCGTTACCTCCAAAAGGTGACATTGTTACTCCACCTAGTGTGGTAAATGTTGCAGTCTGTCCTTCATCTACAGTGGCATCAGATGGTTGAGATGATACAACAACTGCTACTGTCTCTACTTGTAAAGTAGCAGCATTAGATGGTGTAGTAGTTGCTCCAGCTGCCGATAATAAACAACGGTATTGGTAAGTATCATACGCTGTAGTTAATGTAGGAGTTGTATAAGTTGCTGTTGTACCACCAGTTCCTTCAGATACATCAGACCATGATGCTCCGTCTGTAATAGATACTTGCCACTGGTATGTAATATCTCCTGCATCATTGTCAGATGTAGTAGCAGCCACACCAAAGGATACCGTTCCACCAACTGCACCAGTTATATTTGTTGGTTGTGATGTAATGTTTATGGTTCTTTGGACAAATAATCTTCCTGCACTACTAATAACCTCACTCGCACCTGTTGCATTTAGTTTGCATCGGTAGTAATCACCGTAATCATCATCGTAAGTTGTAGCTCCAGTTGTGTAAATTGTAGTGTTAGCACCACTTAAAGTGCTGTAGGTTACACCATCACCATTTTCAGATTTTTCCCATTGATATGTAATAGTAGCACCATCTAAAGTAGAACCTATTGCAGTAAATGATCCTGTAGCAGGAGCGATAGGTTGAGAGTTTACTGGTTGTGTGGTTATACTAATAACTCTGAATACTGTAAGTGTTACTGCATTTGTATAACCAGGTGCAACAGAAGTACTAGTCTCTAATTTACAACGATACTGATATGTGTTTTTAGCATAGTCATCATCTACAACTAATGTATTAGTAGTTGCTCCACTATATCCACCACCGTTTGTTACTGTTGCCCAACCTACACCACCATTAACTGAGAATTCCCATTGGAATAGAATTGTAGATCCATCAGAACTAATACCTGATACAGGTCCGAAGGAGACTGTTCCACCAGATCCTGCCTCTATACTACCGCTTGTTGGTTGTCCTGTAACAGTAATTAAAACACCAGTTCCAGTTGTTGTAAATGCATATGCTCTTGCATTTTGAGTTACATTTTCAGTAACAGTGAAGTTGAATGTTGTGTCAAGATAATCAGAGGTAACTGTTCCAGATAAATTTCCAGTTGCAGTATCGAATGTCAAACCAGATGCACCAATTGCATCACCACTTAAGGTATATGTTTCAAAGGTTGGTTCAGATGCAAATGTTTGTCCCGATAAACCAAGATCAATATTGACACTAGCACCATTGGCATAGGTTCCAAAATCTCCAGAGGAAGTTGTCCATGTTACACTTGTATCAATATATGGGAAGAACATTCCACGTGCTGTGGTCAAAGTTGCACCAGTCCCTGCATAATTGAAATCAACACCACTATCTACTGGATAGTAAACTACAGGAGAGGAAGTATTACTTCCTTCTTGTGCATCTGTTTGAGATGTCAATGATGCTCCTGTGGATACCACACCATCAATACTTTCATGAGTCAGACTAGCTTCATCTATAAGTGCTAAGTAATTGTTTGACCCACCACCAGTTGTTCCTGCAGTAGCATTGTTTGGTGCTAATAATGTAATACTATTATTAACTGCACTTTCTGCTTGTATTGTTAACCATCCAGATTGTGATAATTGAGATACATCTATACCACCAACAATAATACCACCACTACCGCTAGGTGCATTTGATACTGTAATAGTTCCAATCATACCACCATGAACACCACATTGATAATAGTATGTTCCTGCTGTATTTGGTGTCCAAGATACAGTGTTATTACCACTACTACCTTGACCAGTTGCAGCTGGTGTGCTTACGTTTGCACCACCACTTGATACTCTGATATAAAATGGGTGAATACTAGATACTCCACTGAGATTGAAATTGATTGTATCTCCAACATATAAACCTACTCCTGCATTGTTACCACTAACAGCACCGTTTCTATCGTCTCCACTAAGATTGTAAAAACTAGATGAAGGTGCGGTTGTTGTTATATTGTATGTTGTTGGTGTAGATTGTGCTGCTCCTGCTGTAGATCCTGTTGTTCTAAGTTGACATTTTTTACCTACATTTCCTAAGAAATGAGAAGAGTCAGCTGGATTAAATTTTACTTCTAAAAAGGCACTAGTTGCTGAAGTGACATATGGATTGTCTATAAGTTTCTTATCTACTATGCTGTTTGTAGGATAGTTACTATGGGTACCTGTTCTAATATCACCAGCTGATCCCGTAGTTCTTGCAAATGTTTTTGCTAGACCAGGTAAGTTATTTGTGGTTAATGAATAACCATTCTTACTACACCATGCTACCATAATACCAGCTACAATGGGTGCTGAGAATGAAGTTCCATTTATGTGAGAAAAATTTCCTGTGCTTGTATAAGGAGTATTGGCAGTCCAATCATACTTCGGACATAAAATTCTCATACCAGGTGCAACTGTGGTGCAACCTGATCCATAGTTAGAAAAATGTGCCCATCTATCATTATAAGATGTAGCACCAACTGTAATTTTGTTTTGGTTTGTATCTACATTATTGATACCACCATTAGTATTATCTGCATATCCTGCTGTTCTTGCACCCGCTACAGTTTTAGTTTGTAAAGGTCCTGAACCAACTCCGCTTGAATCTTCAAATCCGTTACCCGCAGATCTAACGATGATAAGATTTTTTTGACTCGCTATAGTTCCTTCTATATCATCTAGTATTTCTTCGTCAGCAGGACTATCACTACCACTGTCATTTAATTCAATATTAGGTGAGTTGAATGAAGGGATGCTAGGTCCTACAGAAAAATTGATAACAGCTGGACGATTATTTCCTTTGTAATTAGCATCTGTGCTATCGTTATGATCTATGACTGCTTGATATGCTGATAATATTGCACTAAAACTTCCACTACCAGATGAACTAAGTGCTTTAGCTGCGTATATTTTACACTGCCTTGATATACCAGCTGTTCTACCAGCTGCTAATATTGCACAGTGAGTGCCATGTCCATCGTCATCCTCATTATTACTTCCATAAGAACCCCCATAATGTGACATCTGATATACTCTATAGTTTTGTTGTTCAGCAGTACCATTGAGGTCAGTCACAAAGTCTGGATCATATAACTCAGGATGTAATGCTGCGTTGTTACCTGTTGGTCTACTTGCACCACGAACACCAGTGTCAATCACATAAAGGTCTACACCATCTCCATCTGCATTTGTGGTTTGACTAAATTCTCTGTTTAAATATTGCCTATCTTGTTTTGTAATTCTATCTAAATGCCAGTAATCATGTATACTTACAGTTCCAAATCTATAACTGGTAGCATTAGTTCCTGCGTTAGTCCAGATTCCCATCTTAGGATGACTAGTGCAATAGTAATATAATATAGATGGTGTGTTTGCACCAACAGTCAATACTGTCTGACCATCTGTGCCAGGCGTTCCTGTAACTGTAACTCCTGCAGTTAGTTCTGTTCCACCAGTTGTGTGTATACCATCTTGTGTTTCAGAAAATCTGAATGGATGACTTGCATTAGACGAGTCACTTTGATCAAATGTATAAGTTCCACCTTGCAAAAATCCAGATTGGTTGGAACTTCTAGTATATGTTCCACCTTGTGTTTGTGAAAACACGTAGTAGTTATTACCGCTAATATTTTGAACTTTTACATATATTGTACCAGAACCAGTGGTTGTTAATGCTCTAGTTCCCTCTGTTGTTTGTCCTTCTACGCCAGGATTATACTCAGGAGTTCCAGAAGTTTCCACTGCCATAGCTTCATCTTCTACAAAAGGTAATGTATGATATGCTTCTTTATCAAATGTAGCACGTTTAACCACATTCAATGCAGTTAATTGATTGAGCACATTACTCTGATATGCTGTAGGGCATTCAAAAGTAATTATTTGAAATGATCTAAATGCTTCTTTAAAAGACAGGTAACTGTATAGTTTCAAGATTTCTGTGGTTGCAGAATCTATACTATAGTTATCACTGATCCTTACTATTACCTTCTTCATTCTATGGTACAATAAGTCCTTCAGATCTATTTAGTCCAAATCCTACACACAAAAAAATACCCAAAAAATTTTTTTGGAATATTTGGAATCAAAAAGTCAATTTTGAATTATGAAGTTGTGTCAGTTGCTTTTGCTAATAGTCTTTGAATCTCACCTTCGCTTACCTGTTTATCCATTCTCTCTACAGGTTTGCAAAATTTGATATCGTGTTTCTCATCGAATACAAACTTAGTTCTTAGGTGTGTTCTATCTCTTTCTGTAATTAAATGGTATGAGTGTCCATATAGGTTAGAGCTAAACCCAATAGATATGATCTCTCTACCATCATATAGTTCTCCCACTTTATATGGGCAAGTCTCTGCAGTTCCATTAAACTTAATATGAAACTGCCTAGAATTTACATGTTCTTGTTGTCTTAATTCACTTGACTTCTTCAGTGGCATCTTCTTCTGGTTTCTTGAGTGTCATATTGAGTGCCTCAATAGCACCCTCTAATCTCAACGTTTGCTCTTTACGAGTGCTAAGTTGTTTTTCCAGTTCAACAATTGTTGCTTTTTGTTCTTTTAGTTGGTCAGTAAATTCTTTGACCATTACTTCAACATCCATGGTTTAAAATGATAAGTATAATTTATTTAGTATGTTTTTACATACCCATATCAACAAGATTGAATGATATAGATATTCTTTCTTTACCGCTGTAGTGTGGATCAACAAAGTGATCTAACCAATTGGGAAAGACATAACCATCTCCTTTTTTAGGAGTAATTCTCTTAAAGACATTCTGATCATAGTATTTACCAACCCTAGTTTGTGCTCTTGGATCTACAAAAACTAATTGACCTTCTCCTTCTTCTTGAAACTCTGGTACTTTTAAGTATAGCACACCACTATACACTGCGGAAGGATGGTTATGAAATGATGAAATATCCCCATCTCGTAGAATAAATCCCCAACACATTATTCTACACATCTCTACAGGAGGAATTGCTCTATCTTCTTTTGCTGCATGTTCCGTTAACATAGCATGCAAAAGATTTTTTAATGCTTTTGACCATTCTGTATCCATCCCTGCCAAGTTATCATTAGA
>VTLG01000438.1_pt1 | contig 10305 bp, 14 predicted proteins | sample 4694571 | NCBI WGS metagenome assembly VTLG01 (sample SAMN12604809, study PRJNA352737) | marine metagenome | biome: ENVO:00000447; feature: ENVO:00000209|ENVO:00000569|ENVO:01000036; material: ENVO:00002151; isolation source: viral sequences binned using virsorter ... | reverse complement strand
ACTAGATTTAGCGCCATGTTGTTGTTCCTCGAACTCTCAGTTGTTTTCTCTGTTATTATTTAGAATTTACTACTTTTTCACTGGGGAAACGATACATGAACCCCCTACCAATCAGGATATACGTCTAATTTACCCCTCTTCTTTTTATTTTTTACTCTATCAATAGTACAAGCTTTACATTCATATGAATATGAAGATGGTTTCTCGCCTCTGCTCTTTCTGGTAAGATAGAATCCCTCTGTTAGTGAATAGGTTTTACCACATACTCTGCATTTTCTCTCATGTAAAAATAGAACTGGTTCATCTAAATCCATCAGAGGTAGTCCCACATGTATGATTTATCACCATACTCGTCCACATGCCACCTATCTCCATCTGTGTCTACAAAAGATGTTTCTTCAGATACACCATCTTGTATGAATCCGAATGGAGCCATGTCTGCTTCTATCTGATCTCTTTGATCGTCATAGACTCTCTTTCTTATATCATCATCTGTCATCTCTTTGAAATAATCTTGCATGACTAACCATGAGAATATTACTAAACACATGGCAAGATCATCATTACATCCCTCCTCAGCCTCAAATGAGTTGTTCTTTTCGATAAAGGTTGTGAGTTCTGCAATGATATTATAATCTTTGATTATCAATTTATCTGTTTCTATAAGAGTCTTGAGGTTCAAAGCACCTATTTTCTTCACAGTCTTAGACATCTTCACTCCTAGTTGCACCTTACTACCAGAAAATCCTTGCCCTAATACTTGTCCAGCTCTACCTCTTACAGCAGTCATCAAAACGTTCTCATATTCCATATCGTAAAATAGTATAGACGCTATCTGATCTCCTATATCATTTACTTCACATAAGATATACGCATTGTTATATGCCTTAGCAAAATCCAAAATGACATTTGGAAACAACATTGGTTTTATTGTATTGTTCCTATACTTAGCTACAATCTTATATGGAAACTCTGTGGTATCAAAGACAATGAAGGCAGAGTAGTCTTTCTCTACACCTCTTGCAACGTCAACAGTAATCGAGTAATTATGTTTGTCTATTGGGTTTTCATATATCTCTCCGCCCCTCTTTCCACGATTGATTGGTTCATCATAAACCATAGTCTTTAATTTAGACGGTGCAATCAGCGTATCAACAGATCCTAAGAACTCACACTCAAACTCAACACGGAACTGTGCTTCTGATGTGTTCTTAATAGTCTGTTCTTTCCACGCTTCATCTCTGCCTGGCACTTCTGACCAGTGAACGTCTGTGGTTATGTATTCGTTTCTATTCAGTTCTGCATCATGCCATAGTCGGTAAAAATGATTCATACCACGAGGGGTAGAAACAATAATTACCTTAGTAGACTTACCAGAACTAATAGTAGGATATACACTACTAAAGAAATCATCTGCAATATGGTTGGGAATGAAAGCAAATTCGTCCAAGAATATGATGTTGAATGACATACCTCGAACAGCAGATGCGGAGGTTGATGCAGCAATGATCTTGGATTTGTTTTCCAATTCCATAGATCCCTTGTTCCATGCAATAATACCCTGTTGCATCCACTTTGGTAGATTTTCGTACGCTATCTGTAATCTACCTAACAGATCTCTTGCAGTCTGAGCCTTGTTTGCAAGAATACCTACCGTAACACTATCATTGAAGATGGCGTAGTGTAAAAGATAAGATACCACAGTCGTTGACTTACCTGACTGTCGAGGCATCTTACAAATATTGAATCTATTGTTATGAAAATTATGTACTAACTTTTCTTGGAAGTCATACATCTTGAAAGGCACTAGACCTTCATCCAAGTTGATGATCTTCACATATTTCATTGCAAAATATACAGGATCTCCAGCACACTTTAGAAACTCAGCAACTTGTTTCTTAGTAAAGTTCTGAGCAACGTTTGCTTTTTTTAGATTAGGATTTCCAAGGTATTGTTCATGCTGTATCATGATCTATCAGGGGTCAATTACTAATAAAGGTTTCGTTGGATCTTTTTCTGAGGGTGCATAGTATAATACTTTGCCACTAGGATACACTTTGTCCAATTCACTTTGAACATCTCTCTTCAAAGGTCTCGCTCTTTGTGGGAAAAACATTTGAATCATTTTAGTTTGCCCTCTGAATTGGAAAGTAATAGTGTATGTTGCACCATACTTATTGAGTCTCCTCCAATTTTCTTCTCTTAGTGTTCTGAATCTTTTCATTTATCATTCTCCTTGTTCATTTTCTTTAGCATCTTCTGTAGTTCAGACGTACTTCCTACAAACAGAGAGTTGTTAGTAACATTGGTAGTGTTCTGCTTAATATTTACCTCATCAATATCTTTCATTTTTTTCTGTAAATCTACCAATTTATCTGCTGTGTCGGCAACATGTTTGATAAGTTGTCCAGCAACTTCATATGCTCTTGCAGAATCAGACTGTTGTGCAACGTCTAATGCACCATCTACAGCCTCTTGACCTTTCTCAACTAGAGAATATAACTGAGCTCTACTATACTCATAATCCTTAGTAAGATCTTCTTTTCCTGATTTTATCTTCTTGACAGGTTTAGATACAGGTTCTTTCTTCATTATCTCAGCACCCCTATCGGTAACTTCTAGAGCCTCTTCTATCGCATCAAAATTTTCGTCTTCAATCATGTCGATCCCTCACAATCTAATCCATATTTTTTTCCAAAATCATAATACAGATCAATAATTTCCTTTCTATCTTCTGCACTAAGGTCAGGATAGACTTTAGCACGATCAACGAGAGTATTGATATCTGTACATGATACTGTAACCATAGTGGTAACGGCAGTCGATGCAGCAATTAAAGTTTCAATCATAATTCAGAGTCCCTTCCTTGACTACTACTATAAATTTCACCATCAGCGAAATCAATTCTGGTTTCACCAAATCCAAAGTCATCACCTTCAATGACTTGTACATCATCTTGTACATTGATTACATTTACTGGTACATTGATGTCATGTGGTTGGATTACGCTAGTAAACATACCTCTCTTGACTTTGATTCTGTTACCAGTTATAGATCTAATTAACATCTTCTCTTCATCTATCTGTATGTAATCTCCCTTTCTGAACGCTATCGCACTGTTAAGATCAAACTCTGTTCTCACAGTATCTATAGTTTCGTTAGTAGCTGCGGTGTTATCATTATTATAGTCTTTAATCGCAGCTGGTGTTGCAGTGTATCTTTGTTGTCTAGCTGCAATTTTGATATTAGCAGTCTCTGAATAGTAATCTGTCTGTACTTTCTTGATTAATCCATCACTACTATTATTGATTGGGCCAAATAGATACGTTTTACAGGTGAAGTTCAATGTATATGTCAATGCTCTTCTTTGTAAAAAATCATCCTCATATGTATCTTCCATCTGAATTCCTTCTAAAGTAATTGGCATATCTCTCTTCTCTCCAATTATATCCACCAAATCAATAGTAAGATTAAAAGCTGGTTGAAAATATGGTAGTATCTGTTCTAATATTTGTATAGCGTCTTCGTTCAACTTAGATAAAATACTAAGTTGCATGTTAATATTGTAAGGCACAGGCATAAAAGCCTTTACCATTTTATTTGTATTCTTATTGACGGCCTTGAAAGTTTGCATTGTAGAGACCTTTCTAGATGCGTCATAATTCATACCCATGACTTCAAAAGACATTCTAGGTAAGGTCAGTGTAGTTCCTACACCGTCTTGATATTCTCTACCTTGAGATATTCTTGCTAGAAATTTCTGTTGAGGGCCATAAGATATGGGAACTTTAATCACACTAATAGTCTTTCCAGACTTATCGTTGTGTCGGATCTCAATGTTGTTGAACAAGGTTCCGAAAGCTACAATCGTCTTACGGATGATCTCATGATAGAAATGATTTGTTAACATAATATTACCACCTTATAATAGTATTTAGAACTCACCGAATGGATTTCTCTCAGAGAAGTCTAGAAGAGTGTTACCTTCTGTTTCAAAAGTATCATTCTGAGCGAACTCTCTGTCTCCATCTATATCGGATGTTATTTCTATGACTCTGTAACTTGCAGCTGCACCAACAATCACCTCACCAACTCCAAAATCTCCTGATGGAACTGAAACTTGAAGAATCTGATCTCTTGTATTCCAGCTGGCAACATAGGCACTAGTTCCTGTAGAAACACCTTTAACGATTTCATCTATTTCATACTCACCAAAGGAGTTTGAAGTGACTGAACCGATAGCTACAGTAGCTGCGGTGTTAGTATAACCAGCACCAGCATTACTATATCTAATTTGAGTTACAGTGCCAGATGTGCTTACAACTGCCTCTGCTTGTGCGTTCATAAGTAGAGGTTCAGTCTCGTTAGACTGTTGTATGTATACAGATGTAATACCAACTGTAGGTGTGAAGTTGTAACCATTTCCACCAGTTGTAATTCCGATAGGCCCTAATACTGCCTCTGAAATTACAGCAGTAGCAATCGCAGTCGATACTGGAGAACCACCAGTAAATACCACTTGTGGAGGTGTTGTGTATCCTGTGCCTGGATTGATTAATAATATTCTATCAACAGATTGATTAGAAACACCAGATCTACTTGTCATGATTGCAACAGCAGTTGCCTGAGTTCCTAGAGTGGGTTGTTCGATAGTCATAATAGGAACTGAAGTATAACCCCATCCTTCATATTCTATAGTCAATGCAGATACTTCTCTTGATGCATTGGTTGTACAAGTAACTATTGGATGTTCATTATCTAATTTACGAATAAACTGTGCAGTGGTTGATGTGACGACATCAGTTTCTTGTGAGGTCTCTGAACTAGGAACTTGTGTTGCACTATTATTACTTGTAGCGTTATCACCAGTTAAGTTAAGAGTAATATGATCCATATATCCTTCCCATGATGCAGTCTGACTAGGAATAAAACCAGCACCAGCAGTATCTGCACCTAACTTAAGTAGGTCGCCCGCAAAGAACATGATTGGATTTGCGGTATTCAATGTATTACTTGCAGTTCCATTCACAGATATAGTTGCATCAGTGTTGTACTGTTCTACTCTGATAAAGTTCCAAGCATTTAGATTAAGTTGTGTAGTATTCTCGATAGATCCAGAACCAGAGGCAAATACTATATTACCTGTTTCTCTATAATATATCTTGAATCTATCAGTCCACATGACTGTTCCACCATTTACTGCTGGATCAAATTTAGTTGGATATAACCAGAAACTTAGTGATAGTCTACCATTACCACTATCTCTAGAATCAACATTACTGGTAAATGCAAAGTTAGCACCAATAACATCTGTGATAGCAGTATGATGCAGAGAGTTGTTTCCAAACTTAATCTGAGATGATGTAGTTTTATTTGGTGGTGTAAAACTTACAGAAGGCACACTTAGATAATTAGATCCATTAGAAGTCAGAGATGCAGTGTCTATACCACCTTCAGCGATTGTTACTGTACCAGCTGCCTGATTTCCTTGTGTTGGTTTATGTATTGTTACTGATGGTGTCCCTCTATAATTACCACCATCAAACATTGGAACACGTTGTACAGATTTAACTCCAGCGAATGTAGTTGCAAGAGATACATATGCAATTGCATTTTCGTTTGTCTCCTTCTCCATTTGTAAAGTAATTACCTGTCCCTCAGTGATGAAGCCCTCCTCAACATCTTCGCCATTCTTGTCTGTCAATCCATCAGGAAGATCAATGACCTCATCCTCAGGCTCAAAGATTTCACATCTGAACTCATACATGAATAGATCATTTACTTGGTAGAAAGGTACTTTTCTTTCAATATATTTGATTTCAAATAAACCATTATCTAATGGTAGATAAATTAAATCTCCTTCATGTGGAGACTTAGCATTGACTCTTTCACTTTCTGGAAATAAATTTATGAATGGTGTAATGAAATCATCGTATCTCTCCTTCGATACAACCAATGTCAATTCATCTTGTTCTCTAACACCAAACTTAGTTAAGACATCAGATGGCGTGCCAAATCCGTCTGTGTTTACAAGGTATGCTTCTATTCTAAAACTATCATCAAACTTGGATGATTGTATTTCTCGTATTACAGTATCTTGATTTACTATTTTTCTAGGCAGATACAAAACATCCTGTCCGAACAACTTTAAGTGTTCGTTCACCAAGTCTTGAACTAGTCTTTGTTCACTTGGAGATCCATTTAGAAAGAAGGGTGATAAAGGCATTATCCAACAAAGTCTAGTGGTGGCATTGCGTATTCTTGCATTAACTTCTCATCGAGTTTTTCTAACTCCATGACAGCATCATCATATATCTGTCTACCATTAAGTTCCAATCCGCCAGGCAATTTAACACCAGTAAATTTAATGAGGTTCTGTCCCCATTGTCTTTTTATCAAAGCTGTGGTATACTGTTTAAGCCAGACATCATTGTATACATTTGTTTCACTTTGAGGATCTACAATCCTAAAGCAGTCTATAATTATGAACTGATCATCTTGAAGTTCATTTACATTGATATCCATATATAATCTACTATTTTTCTTATTAAATCTTATTTGAACGTCAGGATTTAGCATATAATCGAGAGTTTCTAGATATGATTTTGTCATACCATAGTTTAATAAATCGATTGCCCCGTAGTAGTATAAATCATTAAGGAAGATCTGATACTTAAGATTGAACATACCAGCAGATATTGTTGATGAGTCCATCTTGAATACTTTCTGAACTCCTATAATGGTATCTGGTAAAGGTAAGTATTTTGCAGTTTCTGTATAGTCTGCCGAAGAAAGTCCGCCTGCTGTGCTAGTACCAGTAGTTGTAGCTTGATCTCCTTTCATTGCAGTCTTTTCTGCCTCAGTAAATTGATGCTTTAAAAAGACTCTATCAATACCTTCACCATGTCTTTCATGATACAATTGGATAGCATCATCGATCAAATCGTCAATCTGATCGTCGTCAACATTGATTTCCAGAACTGGTTTTCCAAGTTTTCTAAGAGCGTATTCTTTCAAACCGTCTTTACTATTGGGTTTTGCCACAACCTCTCCACGTTAGTTCTCCGAAGTATTTAGTTATATGAAAAAGTATTTTATTGATGAGGTGGAAACCTTTGCTATCAATACCCCTGTAGACGCAACTGTAGAACTCATGGGATGGGAAGAGTTTCCTATAGTTTACATTGATAACTTCTATAAAAATCCAGACAAGGTAAGGAATCTAGCATTAAGAACACCAGGCACTAAAAATCCTAGAATACTGGGTGGAGTTCCTGGCGAGAGAGTTGATATACAATTTAATCTGGAACATATATGGCCTATTTGGATTGAAATAGCAGAGAACGTATATGGACTAAAACAGGAAGAGAGAAAGGCATTTGAAATGTCGTGTATGAATACTTCTTTTTCAGTCAATGTTACTCAGTCTAATCATAGAAGAAGGTTGCCACATATAGATTTACCAGATGTAAAAGACAGAGGATGGGCTGGTCTCGTATATCTTAACAAACCCAAAGAATGTAAAGGTGGCACTGGGTTTTATACATATAAAGGACAACAAGTTAATCCTAGACAAGAAGGTATTTGGGGTAACAAAAAAGAAGATTGGTGGGAACAACCACCAGATGAACACTTTGTTACTGATGATGTAGGGCCATGGGCAAAAATGCATCTTGCGGAAATGAAATACAATCGAATGATAATGTATCCAGCAACTGTTCTCCATGCTCCTTATGATAAGCCAGGTTTCTTTGAAGGAGATACCTATAGATTAACTCAAGTATTTTTTCTACCAGTTATATGATTATTCTTACAGGTTATCAAGGTTTTATAGGTCAAGCATTTAAAAAGAGACTTGATCCAGAAAACCTTTACAGAATTGAACAAAGTGGTGCATTTGATTTTCTAAATCAATATGATAAATGGGATGAGGTAGAGTTGATTATACATCAAGGAGCTATATCAAGTACAACAGAAACAGATGTAAATAAAATTCACAAGTATAACGTAGAGTTCTCTATTGCACTATTTGAGAAAGCGATAGAATATTCTATCCCAGTCAAATATGCCTCATCTGCATCTGTGTATGGTAAGATTCATAGTGAGTATGGATATCTGAAGAAAACTATCAATCCATTAAACTTCTATGCACTATCAAAAGCAACTGTAGATTACTGGGTTATGGATAATATGGATAGGTTTGAACAAGTGCAAGGATTTAGATACTTCAATGTATATGGAGAAGGCGAAGAACATAAAGGAGATCAAGCAAGTCCAATTAGTAAGTTTACTTTACAAGCAAAACAAAATAAGATAATTAAAATCTTTGAAGATTCTGAATATTCCTTTAGAGATTTTGTGTGGGTAGGAGATGTAGTAGATGTTGTCCTAGATAATACGGCAGGGAGCGGCATCTATGATGTTGGGACTGGCAATCCTATCTCATTTCTTGAGATTGCAGAGTTGATTGCCAAAAAAGAAGGGGCGGAGATTGAAGTAATCCCCTTCCCCAAACATCTAGAAGGTAAGTATCAAGAATACACATGTGCAGATACCTCATGGTATTCACATGATTATAAAGAAGTTAAGAATTATTTGCATACGAAATAAAAGAAGTTATAGCATACTTGGGTTCTGATATTGGAATTGTTCCTTCATGAGGCCAAAGATAGTTGCAAGGAAATATACAAACATCTCCTCTCCTAGCTGGTATCGTTCTATCTTGAAGATGAAAATATGTGCCTCCACCCTCTTCAACATCATTTAGATATCCTACAATACCAAATACTCTGTGAACATTGACGCCAGGCCCTTGATCCTGATGTTTAGAAAAAAATCCTGTTCCTTTGTGATATATACGAACACAGTAATCTCTGAATACTAGAGGATAATCTTCTGGTGGAACTGGACACTCTTCAGCGTATCTATCATACACTTCAAAATATGCTCTAGACAACAAATCTGATACTCTGTCATCTGGTTTTGGATATATCTGTCTAGTATCTTTAAAATCTTTTACTACATGATTTTGTCTGACATCATTTGGTCTTCCATACACAGCACCATCTACATGTCTATCCTCTTCTTCCCAAAACCAATCTATAATATCCTCACACTCTTCTTTTGATAATACGTTATAAACCTTAATTAGATCATCCGTGTTCATAATAGATCTCCAGGCATGATCCTATGTGAATCCGAATCGGAATGTTCTGTGCTAAATTCAAAAAGTTCAGTATCCTCTATCGCAAACATACGATGCTTTAGACCTATGGGTACATGAAACTTATCTCCTCTGTTTAGTATTGTTATATCTGCCTTCTCAATATCCATATCCCAACCATGATATAATTTTACCTTACCACTCTGAATAAAGAATACTTCGTCTTTTAATTTATGATAGTGCCATGAACACTGTTTGTCTTTTGCAATAAACAAAAGTTTACCACAATACTTCTCGCAGTTTGCAATCCATTTTTCATATCCCCATCCCTTCGGCACATACTTTATAGGTTCCGCCGCACGAGCATTACGAGGTCTTCTACTTGGCCCTAAAGAAGTCATCAGAATTCACTCCCTTGTCATCAATAAAGTAATCAGCGTGTGGTTTACCTAAGATTAGAGTGTGATATTTACATCCCCAACCTTTAAGTTGTTGTTCTGTAAGATCAAATAATAGAGCCGATGCTTTCATGCTTGCATCTGGATCATCACCGAATCGACCCATACCTCTAGCGGTAAAGTAAGTGATATCATGACCTTCATCATACAACTTATTTATGACAGCAATGCGATCCCACCATGGCATTGCCTTGTGGTAATCTCTACCCACAGTTAGACTACAGATAGTCCCATCAATATCTACACAGTATCTCATTCTTCTTCTACCTCTTCCATTTCAAGAGACTCGATTGCATCATGTGGCACCTCATGTTGTCCAATTTTATAAAAATGTTTTTCTTCACCAGCATGATCTGTTTTTATACCAATATAAGAAATATCAGCACATTTGTTCTCACGCAACCACGCTTGGAGTCTATAGTGCATTAAGTCAGACTTTTTCATATAATGATTCTATATCCTTTTTAGTTAGATGGTAAGCGCCAGGATGTGTAACTGCAATCGCAGCCGCCTTATTTGCAAACTCAATAGCTGTCTGCATGTTTTTTGTTTTCAAAAACTCATAAACTAGTGCAGCTAGAAATGTGTCTCCAGCACCACATACATCAAATACTTTGACTACCTGTGGTTTAAAGATCATACCGTTCCAAGATGCACCAGCAGACCCAAGAGTAACGATAAGGT
>VTLG01006831.1_pt1 | contig 10306 bp, 14 predicted proteins | sample 4694571 | NCBI WGS metagenome assembly VTLG01 (sample SAMN12604809, study PRJNA352737) | marine metagenome | biome: ENVO:00000447; feature: ENVO:00000209|ENVO:00000569|ENVO:01000036; material: ENVO:00002151; isolation source: viral sequences binned using virsorter ... | reverse complement strand
TGGTCTAGGTCAACAAAACACATAAGACCTGAAGAATTATTTCTAAACAATGGTTCTTTTACAATAGTACAATCACCATGAACAGTTTCAATCTTCATTATTTTATGACCAAATGAACCTTCACTCTTTGCAAAGTTATATCTTCCTTCTCCAGCGAAGCTATTATCAACAAATCCAGCTAGTTTATTAAAATGAGATATAACTGGAAGTGAAGCTAAACATAGTTTTGCGGATGAACCACCCCTTGCAGGGTCATACATAACCTCAAAAGCACCTAGCAAGTTATCATAAGTCATTTCACTTGTTGCCCATCCACCTAAATATGGTTTATCTTCAGCGTATGCAGCTAATGCTCCACCACCTGTATTTGTACCATTTTGAAGTACATGACCAACAATACCTTCAGTATATTGAATCCCACTTTGTGAACCTCTCATACCAAAAAGCATTGCTCTTTCAATATCAACTTTATGTTCTCTTAATTTAAGATTCCATAATCTTGCCCATTCATCAGCATATCCACGATATACAGTAGCTCTAGCTGTATTAGACATCTCACAAGCTGTTTTAAAGATTTGAGTGTATCCATAATCGTTATCTAGCTCTTGAGACCATACATCTGGAGCACCTGAACCTTGCTCAAATGATGTACCAATTACGACAGCATCACCTGCATCATCAAGTGTTGTAGTCGCTGCACCAGCTGTAGAGGCAATAGTTGTAACTTGAATTGTAGTATCAGCTGCATTATGTTGAACTGATTCAATTCTACCTGTTGCTCTAGTTACTGATTCTGTGTCTACACCGCCACTTAGATTTACATTTTGTGCAAATTCAACGACCATACCTTTAATAAGCCATTTAACATTACCATCAGTATCAGTACTTCCTGCTGCTGATTCAACAGTAACAGCAGTGCTTCCACCTGGAACTGCTAATGTTTGGCCTCCGTCAATTTTAAAACTTCTATCAGTGATAGCTATTTTTGTTCTATCTTCCAAAAATCGGAATTGACTATCCGATGTTGGAACTTTTCCTACTTTAGACAAATATACGAAAAACGGAGATTCTTCTGGAGCTAAGTCTGCGACCCTATCGCTAAAATCATACAATCTTCTTGTTGCATTAGATAACGTCAACCCACTTTGCGAACCAGGAGTTCCGAATTTTACTTGTCCACTATTATAATTTGCCATTATAATTTCTCCTTAGTTTTAGTTTACAATACGTTTGCCCGACTTCCAGCTTTCGTAATTGCATCCCACATAGAATCTTTATCGTCTTTTTTGGCAGGTTGTTGTCCATTAAGGATACCCGCTTGCTGAGGAACAGCTTGATTTTGACGTATTGCATCAAGTGGACTTTCTTTACTTTCACCTTCTGTCGGTTGTTGAGTCACAGATTGCCACATATTAATAGCACCATCAATACCATATTCTGCAGGATTCTTGCTTGCAAAATCCATAAACGACTGGATTTGCTCTGCATTCAATCCTTTGTTAGCAAGTTCAGTTTGAAGTTTGGACATGCCAATTTCTTTTTGAACTTGACCAACTTGTGCACCAACTTGGCTTGAAACTGCTTTATTAATTGTGTCTTGTAACTCTTGTTGTCGAAATTTATACGACTCAGACGATGGGTCATTATAGGCTTCCCAAGGGTCAAACTCATCCTTAGATAACTCAACACGTTTAGGTTGTTGTGCTTGTTGACCACCCTGTAGCATTCCGCTAACTGTCTGAACTATGTCAGGTCGTGATTCAAGCATTTGTCCAACTTGCTCGTATTGCTTTAACTTCTGGTTTTCAGCATGTAGTTTATCTTTCTCTGATTGAAAATACTTGGCCTGCGATTCCCAATCACTTCCAGACTCTTGCTGCTGAGTTGCTTCATCTTGCCCTACATTATCAGTAACTTGACCTTCTTCAAGATTGTTATTATCTAATGCGTTATCCATTTACTCTCCTTTTTTTTGCAATCTCTCTTGCTTTTCTTGAGACTGGCTACGTAGACGTAACTTCTCTGCTTCGAGTTTAACTGCGTTTTCTAGTTTTCCAACCGCCAATCTATTAGCAGACTTGGATTCAGACTCTTGTGATTTGAGCTCAGTTTTGAATTTCTCAACTTCTGTACGTTTCCTTGCTGAGATTGACTCTCTATGGGCTGTTTGTAAATCACCTTGTAAATTCTTAGCAGCTTCTTGTGCTTGCTGCAATTGCTGTTGTAATTGTTGTACGGTATCCATTCTTTGAAGAACACCTTCTTTGTCAAATATATCTGTTTTCATTAAAGCTTCAGTTCTGTCAATTAAACCTGCTTGATAAGCTTCCATATAAATTGACCATTCTCCCCATCTATTTGATGGCATTGTAGAATTACCAATAATATCAATATCATATTGACCAATAGTTAAGTCGTTCATCATTTCACCAATAGCTTGAGATTTATCATCATAGTGATTAACCATATATTCACTCATATCGTTATTTGGCTGAACTACTCTAAATACTTTTTTATAGGTATAATGCTCTTTAGCAAGATTATATACTACTTTACCTAATCTTCTTAAAGAACCTTCAATATCTCTTAATTTTGATTTACTTCTTCTTTGTCCAAAATCCTCAAGCATCATTGTTGCTGAAGATGTCCTTGGAGCAACTTCTGCATTTCCTTGTGACATTTCAAATATGCCCATATTTAAATCAATATATTTTTCAATAAGAGCAGGTAATTGCATTACAGAATTAGATAAAGGCTGTGGTGAAGGAAAATGCGGTTCACCAAAAGATGGGTCATATTCTATTGTTGCGTTAGGATTAGCCCAATCTCTTTCTAATTCCTCAATATCATCAACACTTCCTTGTGGTATTAATAACTTTAAACCAGAAGAAGCTTGTGCATGAGATGTTATTAACGACATTGTTTTATTTAAAAATCTTTGAAAGTCTTTATTCTTTCTTACATCACTCATTGGATATGGAGTATTTGTCCATATATTTGGGACTGGAACAATTGGATACTTATCAGTATTCAATATATATTCATACAATACTATCTGTCCAAGAGTACACACTAATTTAATTCTTGTTTGCTGTACTTCAACTACATCAATAAGTCCTCGTTCTAATGCTTCAGCCATCTTAGGGTCAGATAAGAACTTTTCCATATTTTCTGTATCAAGTATTCTTTCCTCGCCTGAGTTCATATCAAGTATTCTATAATATGGAACTTTAGTTTTAGAGAAATGCTCAATAAGCTGATATTTTTCAGAGCCTTCACCTGTATCAAAATCTTTTGTATAATCAGGAGTAAAACTTCCTTTTGTTCTCTGATTAAGTGGAGAAGGATACGTTTCATCTTCTGAGTACCCCTCAACTAAATCTATCATTTGTTTGCCATCTTCTTGCTCTTCAGCTAACTGAGGATATAAATCAAGTAATTGAAACTTAGTAAATATAGTAGACAGCATCATCCCAGCAGCATCATCAAAGTATCTACTTCTAGCATTTGGGTCAACTACTACTCTAAATGGGTCAACATATGTAAATTTAACTTCACCTCTACCATAGTCAGCTTCTCTATCAACATATGCATAAAAATATCCAAGACCAGTTACAGCATAATCATGTATACTTTGTTTAAATACTTCATTACCATCAGATATGTTCCACACATATTCAAGTATTGTTTTCCATACGCTAGCTAAATCACTATCTGAATCTTCTCTTGGCGCAGCCGAAAATTTTGGTGGTTTTGAAGTTATGATTGCTTTAAACTGCTCAATAGCTGAATATATTCTATCAAGAGGTATATTTGACTGATTTCTGGATGCAAGTTCATCAGCTTCTGATTGAGAGAACTGGTTTCCTAAATAGAAATCAATATCTTCACGAGCATGGTCTTCCCACTCTTTACGAGCATCTGACCATCGTCTCCATAATTCTTTTGTATATTCTGCTCTTTTATCCGTTTCTATCATAGCGTGTAATATAACACAATTTTATTTAATAATCAAATACGTGACCCTGTAAGCCAATTATATCGTTTTTTTGGTTTTTCCCATTCATTTTTGTTATTTTTGACTTTAACAGCCTTTCCTGCCTTCTTGCTGCCCCTTGCATATTGTGTTGATAACCAAAATGCATCAATTGTATCATCATGTGTTCCTTTTGGAAAATCAAGCAATTCTCCAATAAACTCATGCATATTCTTTTTTAAGTGCACTGCTCCTGCTTTAAACATTGGTTGTAGCCCTTCAAACAGTCTATCTTTCTTTTTTTGATTACCATAACCTTTGATTCCTTGTTCAATACCAGGCAAGAATTTTCCATCCCTTTTACTTTTTTTATGCACATAATCCCTTAACATTTCCTGATATGATATAGTTTCAATATTTATTCTCTTGATTGGGTCGTATCGTTCTGCAATTTTAAATATCTCATCTGCGCAGTCCATCGGTAAGACTCGCTGTCTCCAATATTCAATAATATAATAATCAAACTCAGAGGTAACACCAATAACCATAATAACACTATAATCATTCCTAGCACTAAGCGTTGAAGCAGGGTCAACCCCGATATAAATGTTAACATATTCTTTTCTCCCATCATCTAATGTTATATACCACGAATTAGAAGGTTCATCAAATTTTAAGTTTCCTTTGTAGAAATTTTCAGTAATATCGTCTTCAGAGAATATTTGGTCTTCAGGAGACTTGGCTTGGTTCATATATTCTTGATAAAACTTAGATGGAGTACCAGAATCTATATAAAACTGCTTTCTTTCTTCTAATTTCTTTAAAGGCCAACGTGAAGGCCATAATGGAGCACCATCATCAAGTATAGCTTTATATGTGATTAAATCCCAAGAATACTCCTCACCATTATTTTTAGCTTCTTTATAATTTTTAACAAGTCCATTTAAGAATGAATCATAGTGAACAATAGTTCCATTACACCATAAGAACCCACCTTTATCAAAATCAATCGCTGGATATACAGCAGCTGTTACCCAGTTCTTAATATGCATCCTTGCTTCAGGAGTCTTAGTATTTAACTCAGATTCAAAGTCATCAAGGATAATTCCAGTATATCTAGTAGATAATTGTTTCTTTCCCCTAAGTCTTTGCGCTGCACCTTTAGCAATCATCCTACAATTATTTTTTAATACAATTTCGGTTTTAGTCCATTTACTGCCTTCCAAATCACCAAAATAGTAATGAATTGCAGGATTTTCATATATATGATTTGAAATCCAGTTAAGGTTATCAATTGCTTGGTCTTGTGCCTCGCCAACCCAAGCGATAAATTCTGGGCTTTCTTTTTTCGCAAATAAGAACCTATGTAGTACAGCTGTTGCTGCTAAGGTTGATTTTGCGTGGTCACGAGGCAATACAAGCGCCAATTGTTGAATATCTCTATCTAAAAGTTTCGAGCCTACTGTTTTATGGAAATCTGGTGTTGCAGATGCTAAAAAGTCTTGAGGGGAGAATAATTTACCAAATACAATAAGGTCTTTATACGCCATTTCAAGAATCTTCTCATTTTGGGATACATTACCATTTAAGTTTAAATTTGCCATTATGGTATTTGTTTTATAAGATTGTTATTTAATCGAACAACTCCCTCTGGAGGGTCAGTTCCTTCAAATGTTATTTTAAGATTTGCGTAGTTATTTTTACCTGGGAGTATTGAAGAACCTAAGTCAGCACTAATTGCTCCAGCATCTTTCTTCCTAAAGATTCCTCCACCACTTTTAGACTTTCTTTTTCCAAAATTATTAAGCTTAACCTTTAAATCTACAGTTAACTCTTTAATTTTGATAGAGCTTTGTGGTGCTAAAGTAGCCAATGGAACCATTACGTTCTCGCCATTAATAACCATTCTCATGCATTTAGGTGTACCATCTTCATTAACATATTTACCTAATGCTTCTATGTGTTGGTTCTCTGCTAAAGCCTGAGCTTGTACTACAGCATCATACAAGCCTTTAGTTAAATGGTCAAGATAACTGCCTTGTTTAGCTTGTTGGTTGGTTTCCATCTGCAGAAGCTCCTTTAGTTTTACCTATAGAACTATTAAGCATATCTAAAACTTTCATCAATCCTTCAGGCTTTTCTTGTTTGCCTTTAACTGAGATACTATATTTTGCGGATGTATCTGAACTTCTATTACTTTCAGAATGATGTGAAACTTTACCTTCAAATGACGCTTTCCAACATGCAAACCCACAAGACGCATTTACTGTTGCACTAGAGTCAGTAGAAGACTTAGACGAAGTTTGTGTTGAAACTTCCATATTAAATTCAACATCAATTGAATCTACACATAATGATGGTATATTGATAATTGATAATAATGGAACATCTAATTTTACATCATCTGAACCATCTTCATAGTTGAAAGTTACTGACTTAGTATTACCACTACTATCCATTCCAACTTCAGTTATAAACTGAGCTGTTGTTGAAGCTAAAGATTTTTGCCCTTCAGCTGCAGCCAATAATGGTGCTGCTATTAGATTTTCTATTGGTAATCCTGTGAATTGATTTGCTATTGAACTTGCCATTTATTCCTCGCTTTTTTATTATGGTTTATAAAATTATACATATTCTGTAAATCTTTCATTATTTAAGAATCTTCTATATCAGTTCCTGGGATTGCAGATATACCTTCTGTAAGTATACTTTCTCCTTTAAAAAGATTACCTAAATAAGGAATCATCATTCCAAATGACTTAGCCATATTTGTTGTATCTCCTTGCATTCCATATAAAAGAGCATTTAAAAAGTCTGCAGGTTCTCCAGCTACAGGAGTCATTCCTAAGTCTCCAAGCATACCTTGAAAAGCACCTAATTTTCCTAAATCTTCAGGTCTATTTGTATATTTATCTATATATTGTTGAGCACTTGCCCCAGTATAGTCTGGAGCACTTACATTATTTAAAGTGCTTAATGTTATTAGATTATCAATATTTTCGTGTGAATTAGCCATTATTTAAGAGGAGTGTCATCATATGTCTTTTTACCAAGAATACTATTATAAAATTGAACTTGATTCATAAAATGTTCTGGTTTTCCTTTTGCATTTTTAGCATAAGTGTTCCAATATTTTTTCCAATAAACAGCTTGTTTTTCTAAATCTGAAGGAATATATTCTTTAATTGGCGCAAGTTTCATCCTTGTAACAAGAGCTCCTATTAAAGGCTCTCTAAGTTCATCATCAACAGTATCTTTATCAAAAGAAAACCCCGCAATATCAAAATCTTCACCATAGCCAGCATTTCTTAGAAATTCATTAATAAAATTAACCCTCTCTCTTGCATGGCCGCCTTCACCTGGCTGATTAACGTCAGCTCTTTCAACAAAATCTTGATACCCAATAGGGTCAATTTGAAATGGACTATAAGAAACAGAAGATACGTCTTTTCCTAATCTTGACTCCTGCATAGCTAGATTAGTCATAAAATCACTTACATCAGATAATTTTGCCTCACTATCCATACTACTTAATAATTGGTTAGCTGTTTGAGCAGCACTGATTGTTTCTAGTTGTCTATCAGATAATTTTCCTTTATTATACAATTCCAACATCTCAGGAGTAAATTCTGTTGCAAGCGAAGGACTGTCAGACTCATACATTAATCCGTCAAGAATACTATCTGCCATAAGAACTCCAATAGCCAGCCACAAACGGATTAGGATATTCGCTATGAGTGTAGTGAGATAGAGAGGACTGTTCGGTTTTTCCATCTGCGGCTGTAAATTTATAAATTATTTTCATTAACTCTTTCCTTGTACATAATCTTGACCGTAAATATACATAATATTATCGTTAATATCAAATTCGCTCTTACAATGAGGACATGCCCAGCCAATAATATCGTGCTTTATAGAATCTATATCAAACAATCCAACCCTTTGGCTATATTTGCTGTTATAGTAAAGTTCCTTCCCACAAATTGGACAAGGGTCTCTACGTTTAATCTTCTTTTTCTTTGTGTGCAACAAGTTTTGTTTTTTCTCCACCTGATATTGCCTCCATTTGTTCTGGTGTGAAGCCAGTAAACACTGTTAACTGCTCTTGTTTCTTCTCTGTATCGAATAATCCAGCCATTTTAGCTAATGCCTCCAGTGAACGTAGTCTGTCAGAGTCCCTATCCGACACATCCGCAATATCCTTATACTTTGCCACTATCCATTCAGGCGATATACCCTCTTCAGCAAGTATTTTCTTTATCTCATCCTTAACCATTGTCTTTATTTCCTCTTTATTTAGTAAAGTACTAATTTTTTGCTTCATATACGCTTCATTCTTTGCTCTAGGGTAAGCCTTCTGATAAGCATTAAGAACATTCTCCCCCGCAGCAACATACCTAGCAAACAAAAACTCCCTTGATTTTAGCTTTCTATTATTCTGCCTATCGTAAATTGAATTGTAGTTACGTGAAAAAGAATAAATATTCTCTGCAATGCCCTGCTCCCCAAGCATCTTACCATTTTTTTGCTGCACAACAAAAGAACCACAAACAGTCCTAACAATTGTGCGAGGAGTTTTATACCCATGATTCTTAATGTCGCTACGTGCAAGAATCTGACAAACATAGTCATCATCAGTGAATACCCAATCATGTACATCACCATGCCTCCATCCACCAACAATGGTTTCATTTGGATTGAATGCCTTAAACTCCGATTCATCATCATATAGTTTATGCGCAACGCCTTTGATTTCCTTAATGTCCATGGCATAATATAAAAATAATCAAACAAATATAAAAATCTAGGAATATCCATAAATTATTTGTATACGCACGTGCGCACTATACATAGTACTAATATATAGTACATTATATAATACTATAAATAGTACAGGTATAAAAGAAAAAACTAAAAATAAAAAAGAAAAACTGTTACATAGTTTCAAAAATTACCTTAGAATGGGTGTGAGTGTTCTTTTATAGTTAGACCCCTGCCGTTGGGCTTGGGTGGGGTTACAATTAGGTTGAAAACTTGGCTAGGTTTGAAACATTAAACGCGTCAGTCCTCTAAATGTTCCCATCTTTTTTTTATATGTACAATTAAACGCACCAATCGTGCATATGTTCCCATATATATTATATTACTTGTATTATGCAAGTATATAGTGTGTAATTAATTGTACTATACAAACACATACTTCTTATTATTATATATATATATATATTGTATCATGTTGTTATTGAAGTTAATTATAATTAATTGTAAATATATTGGAACTTATTTGGAACTAATAATGTATAATAAATGTAAACAATAATTAATTAATAGGTATTGATAACATGAAAATAACTAAAGACACATTAAAATACTATGTAAATAAATTTTCTAATGATTTAAAAATTACTAAAAAAGAAGCTAAAAGAAAGTTAACAGAAAATGTTAGTTGTTTTAAGAAATTTAAATAAATAAGGAACTTTTTAAAACATAGTAAGTATAAATAATATAATATAATAAGGATTTAAAGACATGAAATTAATTATAAATGATAATAATGAAATACTTTTTAAAGTATCTCGAAACATAACAAACGAACAAATAAAAAGAGAAATACAATATACAATAGAAAATAGTAGTTATAAAAAAGCTATTAAATTTATTAATGGACTTGACGAAATAGAGTATCATACAGGATTTAGCATTAATTTAAGAAAATATAATGATGATATATATGATAATGATATTATTGAGATATATGGTGATAACGGCTTAATTGAATTACAAATAATTGAATTAGATACAATAAAAGAATTATAAACAATAACAATAAAACAAGGATAACAACAAAATGAAAGCATATAATCTAACATCAAACAACGGCAATAAAATTGCAAATCAAATCAAAATTATTGATAATAACGGCACTAAATATTTTCAAAGCTATAACACAATAATAATTAAAAAAACACGTAATAACACGTATTTAGATAGCTATTATTATAATTTTAGTAGAACAACATCAAAATATAGAAATATATTTTTAAATGAAAATACAAAACAAATAGAAGATAAAATAAAAGCAGGTCTTTATAAATTAACAAATCTAAATAAATAGAAAGGTAATAAAATGACTTTAACACAATTTTTATGGGAATGCACAAACAGAACCTTATTACCATCAATAGTAATAGAAAATGATGAAATTAAAAAAGCACTAACTAAAAAAGATGACAATAAAGTTTTAGAATTATTAAATGAATTATTTTAAATAAATTGGAACTTTTATAATAATAGTAAGTATAAATAATATAACTAAATAGAAAGGTTATA
>VTLG01005073.1_pt1 | contig 10307 bp, 7 predicted proteins | sample 4694571 | NCBI WGS metagenome assembly VTLG01 (sample SAMN12604809, study PRJNA352737) | marine metagenome | biome: ENVO:00000447; feature: ENVO:00000209|ENVO:00000569|ENVO:01000036; material: ENVO:00002151; isolation source: viral sequences binned using virsorter ... | reverse complement strand
CACTCTAGGTGAGTTATCGCTTAAACTAATAGTCATAATAATCCCCTACCATGCTCTCTTTTTAATTACAACGCACAATCAATTTCTACTAACACTACCAACAAAGTCACGCATATCATCACGAATTGGGTGCAGCCCTATAAATGGCAATGAATATTTTAATCTTTCTGATGCATCTGACGTTTGACCATTCATAAAATCATTTAATGCTCTACCATACTCCACACCAAGACCAACTGTTGCGCCAAATGGCTCAATAAATGCATCCATCATACGCTCATCTTTATTTGGACTTACAAAACGTGGCGGTATAGGGGTTGGCATACCCATATTACCAGCAATATTAAGACCCATATATGCAAGATCAGAATAAATACCTAAGACACCAGAATGATCTATAATTCTTGCAATAATTTCTGGTGATTTGCGTTTTTCAAACCAATAATCAGGTTTCTTCATAGACAATGAAAGGTATGACAAACCAATTAAAGCGGCCACACCTTGCAATCTGTACTGCCTGTTAGGATCTCTTACAGCCCCAAGAATCTTATTGTTTGCACCAAATGCAAAATTCATAAATGTAAATGGCAATGACATAAGACCACTTTCGACACGCACCATGTTTACTTGCCCTGTACGTAAGCGTTCCTCAATCTTAAATTGTGTTGGGAATCTTTTGCGTATTGCTTGAAAAAATGGGTTGTCACGCATGTAGACGACACCATCTACAATCAATGGTTTATCAAAAGTCTGTCCCATAACAATGGTGTTATTAGCATGAGAAGCTAATGCAGCTTGATATTTACGCATAACATTACGCGCCGCTGGTGTTGACTGATCCCAAGCATCTGTATTAGCAAACTCAAAATTAAATCTATCATGCTTTTCTGTAGGCGCTTTAGCTATAAACTTAGCCATATCCTCATCGATGCCATATCTAGCAAGATACTCTCTATCAAATTTTGATATAGAACCACTTGCCCACTTTCGTGACAGTTTAATAAATTTATCATTAATAATAAGTTGATCTAATGTTTTGCCAATAAATGTGATAGGAGCAAGTCCGTTAGCCGTATACATAAATTGATTGCCACGTTGGATCACCTTTTCCAACATGTTTGGCTTTACTTTACGAACAGTGTCGTTAAGCATTTCTCTTGCGTAAACATTTTTAGCAATATCAAGCAACTCGCCTGACAGCTGCCCTTCTCTTATTACTTTGCCAAGAAAGGCTGTATCAGTGGCAGCAAACCCAGCTGCAATGACATCTCTCATACCATGAGCAAGAACAATAGACCCAGCATCTGTAATCGCAGACACACCAGCTAATGGCAAAAATGCCCAACCTGTCCATGCCTTTGCAGCTCTAGCAAGTTGGGTATCCCATCTATCCGAACTTCTAAGGAACGTACCCATAACACGTTCATAATCACCATAGAAAGCTGTCTTTACCCTTGCTCTTTCTTTGTCGCTTTTGCCAGCTTTTAAAAGAATGTCATCAAGGTCTTTCATAACCTCATCAACATTTTTGCCGCCATATTTATTAGCAAATGATATGCGCCTACCCATACGATCCATGTATGTAAACACAGCTTCTAAATCAGCATGAATAAAGTCTACAACTTTTGCTGGATCTATGTTTGTTTTACGGCGTTTTAGATGTTTTGCTTTTGCTTCCTTAGTAGGACTGCCTCTTACGTTTTCAAAGTCTACACCAAAATCTTCGCCATCTTCTTGCATGATTCTTTTTAATGTATCTTCGGCATCTGCTCTAACACCATCAGGTGATTCACCTTTTGCCATCCTTTGCAATCCAAAGTCATCAGTAAATATCTGTGTAAGCAACTCTCTTTCGGCATCATCCATTAACTTCCCTTTGTTGTAAAACAATGGAAAGATAAAATCTTCTTTAGATATACCCTTGCCTAACAAACTTTGGCGTTCATTTATCTTGCCTTGATTATCTATAACCCTTGCTCGTAAAGTGGCTATCTCATTTTCAAGATCACGCATCTTTTTAGTTTGTTTTGGCGTTGCACCACCACCTTGTTGGCGCTTTACAGTATCTTCAATATCAGCTAGTAGCTTTGTTTTCTTAGTTACAGAATCTTCAATGCTAACAATGTCTTTTTCAAAAAATGATATTTCTTTCTTCAGCCGTGCATCATTTCTTGTAAGGCCGTTAAACTCCATATCTTCAGCCATAGTGCGGAACATATCAGATAATAAAACACCAGCCTCTTTTTGCTGGTCCGTCATACCCTCTTTACCAATACGTCTAAGTTGAGGATCTTTAGAATTAGATAAAATATAACGCTTGATTGTATCAGATGCCCAAGCATCAAAGCCGCTTGTAGGATCGTATATAGTTCCAACCCTTGCTGCCTTTGCAATACCTCGAACCTGCTGAGAGTGCAAATCACGCATACGCATACTCATACGCTCAAATGCACCAATATATGTAATAGATTCTTGTGCAACAGACTGTGTTGCGTGACCACGCCTTGCACCTTGCAGTGGCACAGAACCATTGTAACTCAACTTAACAAGCAACTCTTTAGCTTCTTGAGGTATTGTTTTGTCAGCTAATATTTTATGGATATCGCTGCCAATCCAGTTCATTTGGGTAATATCAAAGTCACCACCAACAGCTTCAACATAATCTTCATCAAGATTTACTTTGTTGTCTCCCCATACATGAAAAAACTTTTCACCGCGATAAACCCTGCCCATTTTACCAGCACTGCTTTTAATAAATGGCATTGCATATCCAGCACCCTTGAGTAATCCACCAAAACCAGCTGATATAGCAGTAGACGCAACAATGTTTGATGCTGCCTCAAATCTTTCATCAGCTACAGCAAAGGGTGCGCGTCTTGCTTCTGATGCTAGACCATACCCAAGACCAGCACCACCAGCCCTCAAAACAGCTTGTCCAAAGGTTTTGCCAGCTTTTATAAAGTTAAGGCCCGGAATAAACGCAGCAAGCGCCAGTGGGTCTACTAACCCCCCTGCAAGCTGTGCCGTAATCCCAGCATTAGCAGCCATCTCTCTGCGTCTAATTGCTTCATACGCACGACCTTCAAGATATTGTAAATGTTCTGCATTTTTTGCTCGTACAAGATCATCATAAAATGGCAGGAGATCTTCAGATATATTTGCCGCAACATCAAAATCAGGATCAATAGTTGCATTACCAAACAACTTTTCTTCCTGCACACGCTCAATCAAAGGCCTGTTGTTATAAGCTACATTTGCTTTGAACCCCTCAAACCAAGTAGCAGGAGTATCATCACTTATTGAGGCAGGTATAGGAACAAAGAAGTCTCTTCTATTTATATCCATCATGGCGCTAATGGAACCCCTGCTTCTTCATCTCTAAATATCTCTTGATTCTTTATAAACAACTCACGAGATGCAGCTGCTTGTAATCTAAGTTCAGAAATAGTTATATTGCGCCGCCTTGCAAGTTCTTGAACAACATATTGATTACCAACAGTTGCTGGTTTGCCATTAATACGAAGGATGTTCTTACTTCCATCAACAAGAGTATATACAGGCAACGTTGTCCCCTCTCTTGTATCTGGGACTAAAAACACATCTTTGCCTAGTTTGAGATCTGGGTTTATTGCTGACAGTTTCCTACGGACACCCTCTTCAAATATTTTCATGTCACTAGAATTTGGATACGCACGTTCAGGCGTAAATCTTGAACGCCCGATTGTTTTATGAAGATATTTACTTGTACTAAATACAGCATCACCAGCTGACTTTAATATTTTTTGAACAGAATTTTTATCCATACTGTAAAGCAGATCATCAGCAAACCGTGTGTAAAACTGTATCTCATCTTCTGAGGCTTTATCATTTATATTATTTTTTACAAAATCACGAACATTACGTTTATAATTAGACCCATCTTCCTTGCCTAATTTAGAATTTATATTTGCTCTAATTTCAGTATCTGTAGCTTTATCTTTTAATCTAAAACCATTCATAAAATCAGGCAAACGCTCATCACCTAACACATCACGCACATTAATCAATGTTTCAAATGCCATGACGGTTGTATCATCAAGCCCACGATGGTTTATATCCATTCTATTGCCGCGATTAAAACGTGTAGCTTGTTGATACAAAGCAATAGCAACTGGTAACTGCTCTGCATTCATGCTCATAACACCACCAAGATAATCTTCGATCACCTTTGGGAAATCACTTTCTGTATTAAACAATAATTTATGAACATTGCCATAAATATTATCCCATTGTTGAGCAGCAACAGGATCTTCTGGACGCATCAAAACAGTCGCAAGATTATTTTTAAGATCAACAGATGTTCTTAATGCTGCCCCTTCCATAAGTAAATCACCTTGAGCAGATGTAACGTCACCACCGTTTGCAAGGGTAGAAGCCGCAACTGCTGTTTGTATTTGTTTCGTTTGCTGATTAGCTGCCTCTTGGATAGTGCCTTGAGCAACACGAACTTGTCTTGCCATCTCAGTATGCAAACCAGCAAACACTTCATCTTTAAGATAACGTTCTGTTAAACCAGATTTTTCTAATGCATCTCTATAAATCTTAGGAATGTTATCTAAAGACTTGTTTTCTATAGCTATAGCCATTTGATTCAATACTATAGATAACTGAGGGCTAGATGAATAAGCATCAACTGCCGGGAATATGTCAGCTAATTTATTTCGAATATTAACTAAGTCACCACCAACAAAAGCACCGCGTAGCTTCTTCATCATTTCAACTTGAAATGCTTGCCCTACGCGATCACCATGCTCTGCCATAAAGCCTTGAAGCTCTTCCATTTTTGTTTGAAGCATTGCCCTTGCAGACCCAGTAGCGCCACGCGTAGACATTGCCTGAAGATCATCAACAGATTTATATAATGTTACAACAGCATTTTGTGCGGCTAATTTGTCATTAAATTCAACCTCATCAATATATAACTTTGTTTGATATTGCTTTGAGGTAATAGCACCAGTTGATTCAACAAACCCAGCAAATTTTCCAGCATTTTGAGTTGTTGTATCTAAATAAGTTTGGAATTGTTTTGCAAACTCTGTTGGGTTGCGTTCTGTTTCAGCCGCAATGCGTTTTGCATTTTCATCAATATCAAGAAGCAGAGCATCTTGATAGCGCTTATTAGCTATTGGCTCATAATATTTTTGAGCAACAGCTGACAACGATTTTGGAATTTCAGGAAATATAAGTTTTCCAGTATTAGGATCTCTTGCGCTTATTGCTGCAAGACTTGCTTCTTCTTGCCCTTTTTGTTTTTCATTATCGTATGCAACCTTAAAAGCAACATCGAATAATCGTTGACCAGCCTGTTGCAGCTGCTGCCCTGCTCGAACACCACCAGACCCCATCTGCACAATACCAATGGGGCCAACCTGTGTTTCCTGTCCTTTTAATACTTTTATTTCTGCCATTATTACATGCCTAAATACATTGGATCATACATTGGATCAGCACTACGTGGGCCAGTTGTTCCACCACCACCTGTAGTTGTTGTGGTTGTAGTTGTTGAACTTTGACTGCTATACACTTGAGAGGCTTTATAACCATTTCCCATCAATGTAGACATTTGGCTCATTAGGGCTGCATCTTGTGCAGCTTGACTTTCCATCATTGCAAATGCTGCTTGAGACTGATACCTACCCCTCGCAAAGAGACTTTGCATTTGAATAGCAGTTAATTGCCTCTCTGTTTTTCTTGCACCGGCTTTTTGTATTGCTTTCAAAGATCGATCTTGTCCTCTTCTGTTGAATCCAGCTATTGCAGATGAATTGCGAAGAAACTTTGTGTATGCTTCAGATCGTGCAGTTGATTGACGTTCAGCATTTAGCTTTACCATTTCTGCATTTTCTTTTGCTTGTCTTGCAATATTTTGCTGTCTGATGCTTTCGGCATCAGCTGCTTGCTGTGCGCCAGTAATATCAATAGCAGTGCCAACTGCTAATGCTGCATATGCCCAGAAACTCATGAGAACGCTACCTCTACTACCATACCATTAAGTTGCATATTAAGCGGTGCTATTTGTGAGATAGTCACTGCCGGATCTCTGCTATATCCAAGAACACGAAACTCTTTTTTACCTGTAAATGCTTCACGTGGTGTTGATGGATCAAATGTAACATTTCGTATAATCATATTTGTATTATTTACAGATATGCTAAGTGTTTCTTCCAAATCTAAAATTACATTTGTAATCTTTCTTGGCCTTCCTGTTATTGGACCGCCCGGTGCATTTGCAAGATCAATAGCATTAGTTGTTAACTCAGGAACAAACTTATAACCTATCTCTGCTCTTACCGATGCCTTTACAGCACTCACATCTACATTGCCACCAGATACAGTAAATGAACCTAGATACTCTGTATCATCGACAACATCTACAACCGCACCATTTGAAAAATGACTTGATACAGCAAACACACCAGCCGAACCATTAAACTCATCTGAAAAATCCATATTCAAATCTTTGTCAAATTGCTCAAGAAAAAACTTATTTGTACCTGATCCATCATCTCTAACAGTAACAGCAAACAAACTTTCATCCACAGCGCATACTGAATGGTATCTGCCTGTAGTTGTCCAACGCATCCAACCAGCACGTTTCTCAGATCTTATACTGTAAAATGCAGCAATCTCTCCATTATCCATAAGAAAGAAAGCATAAGCACCCGGCCTATCTAAAGAACCCTTTACGTTAGCAAGTTGCAAAGGATTGGATATTAAATGAGATGATAGTATGGAAACCATATTAGTTGTATAAGCACCTTCAGAATCATTAAATATAAACTCTCTTACAGCAGTGCCAGTTGCTTGCACAAATAATGTTGCACCATCAAGAGATGAAGGACGCACAAAACTACATCCAAATGGAGTTTGCTCAGATACTTTTGCTATAGATGCTGTAATAGGTTGATCTTGAAAGGCTGGTAAAAAGAACTCACCTTGATTGCAAAATACTTGAAGATCACGATTAGAAACAAGATGCCTAATAAAATTAGTAACACCTACAGCAACTTCAATATCAATTGCATCAGCTGTGCCACCCTCACCAACATCAAAGTTAAAATATTCATCACTTACAGATGACCATATTCCACTTGGTTGTGAGGGTGTGCCACCAAACCAAAGTCTATTTTCATGAAATGTGACAGCAGCTGGAAAACCTCGAAGGTCACTATAGGATTGCTCAAACCATTCAGTTGTCGCAGCAGTACTTGAAATAGTTGGTGTGCCACCACCAGTTGCTGTAGAAGTAGCAGAGCCACCAGCTGTATATTCAAAAGTATTTTTGTCTATAACAGAACTGACAGTTCTACTGCCATTGATATTGCTATTGCTTATCCCCCCTAAAGAGCCAGCATCAGCAATGGTAACTGTAGCTCCAGAGGCAAGGCCATGATTCAAATGTATAACTCGAACTTTGTTTGATCCTTGAGTGGTATTTAGAGAATCAAAATCTAATTTTCTTTCAATAGTACCTTGAACATTGGCAGTTGCGCTTGTCCCGCTTGCAACAGCTGTTATATCAACCTGTGTATCGTTAATCAAAAGACTTACACCAACATGTCCTGATACAAAATATGATGAACTTGCTGTAAGTGTAATCCCATTACCTGATGTTGCAGATGGTGTAATTGTCACACCACTGGCTTGAAAATTATAATATGGCTGTAATTTTTTATTGCCATCAGCATCTGTATCAAATGTAAATGTTCTTACTTCAAAGGCTGTTAAGCTTGTTCTTACCAACTCACGAATCATAAAATCATTATGAGCAATAAACATAAAGTCACCTGACTGTGCGTAGGTAAATTCTTGTAAATTGCTATCTGTAAATGGCAGAGACGCACTTGAGGTGTCTTGTGTTATAGTCGATACTAATGAATTAAAAGATCCATCAGCATTTACACGAAACATTTCAATCTTGCCTGAACTAAATGCAGCAACATATTTTTCATCACTTGAAAATATAAAAGGCTCAAGACGAATCTTTTGGTCAACAATGATAAAATCTGTAACAGCAAGCCTTGTTGAATCTGTTGTAGTTACTTTGCGATCACCTGTGCCAAAGCCATCTCTTGTAACTGTCACAACAGCTGCTCCGGGATTGGTCGATGTCAATCCAGTTACTGCATTAAGGGCAGTAAATATATTATCAGCCGTTACATCATTTGATGTATTTGCTCGAACAAAATGTTTATTACCAACAGCTGCACTTGGGGACGCACTACCAGCAGTTTCAAACTCAAGAGTAATTTTTGTGCCATCACTCAATACAAAAGTCAGCTGTGTACCAACAGCTATGTTTGCATAATCAGAAACAGTTATTGTTGCACTTGGTTGTGAATAGCTTTGTGAAAAGTTGTGAACTCTTTTAGAGCCAGGACGGTTTATGACACCACCTTCTGCACGAATAAAAACATTCTTAACAGATTGTCCTGATTGATTATAAATAGCTGAATCCACCCTTGAGGTCAAAGATGGACTAATTTCACCAAAAACAAAGTTGTTAAGCGGTATACGAACTCTCGCCATTAACTTCGCCTTTCAGTAATAAACCTCGATGTCAGTAGCTTGCGTGTTGTTTGTTGCTGACTGTCTAGTGTTTTAGCTTGCTGCAATAACTGTGCGCCTTTACCTTCAAGAACACTTGATAGTTGCTCATCTCTTGCTATGCCTAAAGCAAATGCAGCTGCTAAAGAAAACTGTAAAGCAACGGTAAAGTATGAAGGAAAATCTTGTTCTAATGCTCTAAATGTATAATCTGCAATTAATGAATCACTTGATGCCGAATCACTAAATACTTTATCACCATAAACATTATATTCAATTACAGCATCGTTAACTGTTACAGCATGTAGCATTAGTAAATCTGCTGGCAGCTGATGTGCGCGATCATATCGCCCTGTTGGGGTGGCAGTCAGAAGATTCAATTCAGCTTGATTGGTGGCAAAACGCCATCGGCTCGAACAAAGAGTTGTTCTTACCATATCTTCATATATTGCATTTGCAACAGTTGCTTCAGTACTTTGAGCCGTAAACGATGTTATAGGTTCTGCACCAATTAGAACCAATGCTCTTGATGCAATGTCAATATCTGAATTAGCTACTGTTGGCATGTGATGGTATGGGAGAGGCTAATCGGACTAACCTCTCCCAAACTCCTTTAGTCAGCGTCAGTTTCAACGACAGCTGTGCCATTTGAAACATCAACAACTGTGCCAGTATTTGACAATACATTGACAAAGTTTGTTGTTGGTGTGTTTGTATCAACTACAATAATAAGGTCACGAACTGCAAGCATATTCGCGGCATCATTAAAGTAACCTTCTGTATTTACTGTACCTATTGCATCAGCTGATGAATAGAACCATAAATCACCACCAGATGATCCACCGATACGAGTAAGGTTTGCTGCACTATAAGCCATTTTATCTTACTCCCTTTTAGTTATTATCAAGGACTTCATAGATACCATTGTCATCAATAACAACAGCACCCATTGACATCATTGATGTTGCAAGGTGAGCAGCCTTTTCTGGAACGTAGTTAATCTCTGTTGAAACATCAGAGTTAATACCAAGTCCAACTGCGGTTGAATGGTATGCCATATTCTTACCAGCTGTGATAGCAGCAGTAGAAAAGATCTTAAATCCTAAGAACTCTTTCATTGTGATACCACCAGCAAAAGGAAGATTCTGTTCACCAACAAAGTCACTAGAAGCAAACTCTGTTATGTTAAACAGATCAGCATATCCTTTTGGATGCATAGCAAGATAACGCTGACCATCTTCCGGAATGTTTGCAGTACCAAAAGTTTCAAACAATGAAAGAAGATCGGCTTTAGCAAGTGCAGAGCCTGTATCATGGATCTGAGTTGAGTTTGCACCAGCATCCATTGCTGTATACAGGATATCGTCAGTCTTACGGCCCAAGGCAGCAGCAGCAGATTGTGCTACAGCTTGACGCTCATCAATATTGGTCTTTAACTCATCCAACTTGTCGATAAACTCTGGCGCATAAAAATCTGCCATAGTTGCCTCAACATTTGTGTGGGCAAGTTCCATTGGAGTTACATTACCATTACGAGACTTAGTGTTTGCTGATCCAGCACCAATCTTCTGGAAGCGAACAACGTTACCACGAACATTACCAGCGGTGCGAACAGTATTGCGGAGTTTAGAACCCATACGCTGATAAGCCATGTGAACTTCAGTCTCGAACTGCTTGATAAAGGCTTGATCTATTGTATTAGCCATTATTCAGTTCCTCAT
>VTLG01010327.1_pt1 | contig 10308 bp, 19 predicted proteins | sample 4694571 | NCBI WGS metagenome assembly VTLG01 (sample SAMN12604809, study PRJNA352737) | marine metagenome | biome: ENVO:00000447; feature: ENVO:00000209|ENVO:00000569|ENVO:01000036; material: ENVO:00002151; isolation source: viral sequences binned using virsorter ... | reverse complement strand
CCTAAACTTAAATTTACATTAACATTCGCCATTTTTACTCCTCTACCTTAAATGATACTTTACTGTTGCATTAATTGAATAATCTGAATTAGCTGAGTCTTGCCTAAATGCAAAGACTAAAACTTTACCTGCATTTACATCTGCAGATTGAACTGTCATTTGTTGATAATAATTTTGCTCGTGTCCTGCTGATACTATATCTGCACCATCAGCACAAACAACTCCTCCTGATAAATCTCCACTTGTAGCACCAGAAGTTGTTTCTATATCATAACTCATAAGATGACATCTAACTGTATCTCCAGTTGCTGTATCTGCTCCAACCCAAAATATTACTTTGTCTATTGTTATATTATCACACAAATAAAAATAATGACCTATAAATCTATGAGAGTTGCTTGTAAATGATTTAGATGTATCAGGATTTGTTCCTGTTCCTATGCTTTGTGCACCTTCATTTACATAGACATAAGATATAGGTAGAGCATAATGTGTGTTTGCAGAAAAATCTGTTTGAGCATTTGTTACTCCAAAATTTAAATATTGTGTATTTACAGTATGCTGTCCTATGCCTGCCTTAACAAGATCATTTGTAGAATCAACAGTAACTAAAGCATTGCCATCTTTATCAAGTATAACTGTGTTTGTAGTAGAATCTGCAGCAGGCTGTATTTTAGCATTTTGAGTAGATAGGTATAAAGATGTGCCATCTCCATCTCCACAAGTTATTTGCTTTATAGTGGTTGATAAGCCAGTATTAGAATTACTTGTATGAAGTATATCTTTGTAAACATCTTTTAAAGCACTACCTGTAAAACTTGCCATTATTTACCTTCCTTTTCTTCTTCAGACTCTTTTTTTAAATCTTCTAATTCTTTAATTTTGCCTTTTGTCATAATAAATTCTTGCTCAAGTAAAATTAATCTTTTCTTATATTCTTCAATTCTTTTGTCGTAATTTACCACATTTTCTCCTTAATTAAAAATCTACCTAGCTAGTTATATCCCACTTAAAAACAACTGTTATGTTTGTATCATAACCACTTGATGGTGTTGTAAGGCTAATTGCATAAATTTTTCCCTTGGTTAATGGAGCATAATCACTTCCAACAAGAGGGCTAGTTAAATCTAAATCTACAAATGTGTCATCTGCTATATCTACTGCATTAGCTTTTGAAAAAATACGAAGTCCGGGTGTTTCTGTTCCATCACTTGATTCCCAAACAGCTACAGTAATATTTCCATCTTGGGCTACTTCACTTCTATAAATAAACTTTTCTATAGTGCAATTATATGGTGCAACAAATGATATAAACTCATTATTACTAGCAGTTGATGTTTTTTCAATTATATAACCTGTCATTGGTATATATTGTGAAGTTTGCCCAGCATAAAATCCTATAAACTTTGTTTCATAATGATATTTACCAATACCAATTATATCTGTGCCTGCATCATCTGTAAATGCTAAACAATTAGGAGTTTGTGTATCAACCCATATTTGACCATATCCTGCTGTATCTGCAACAGCATCAGCCGATTCTTTTATTTTTAAAGGTATTTCACTTTTAATAACAGTTGTTTCAACATCTAACATTGTAGTAGTGTCATCTTTAAATGTTATATTACCACCATCTGCATTAAGTTCTATGTCAGCAGTAGCATCTAAAATTATATCATTACCTGCATCTAAATTTATATCTGCTTCAGTACCACCACTTGCATCTACAGCTTGAAGTAAACAATTACCTCCAAGAACAAACATTCTAACATAATCTTCGTCATTGTCAGTAGAATACCATCTATACTCTCCTGTCTTGGCAGTAAAAGCCATCCTTTCATTAGGAGAGTTTAGTATTCCTCTAAGTAAAGTATCAAACTCTATTGCACCTCTAATTATCAAACTATCTTCAGAAAGCTCTAAAATAGATGATTTATCTCCGATTTTAATAGGTTTAGAGTCTGTACTTAGAACAGAATCATCTCCCAAAGAAATTGCATTTTTTTTATTTGGCTCAAATGAACCATCTTTTATATTATGCAGTTGTGGGAGTCTTGCTCTTGACATTATCTCATTCTAACCTTTTCAAATATAGGTTTTAAGATCATATCAAATAACATATCATCATACTTTGTTGGACTAAGTTTTACTATTTTCTCTACTATTGTAAAGCCAAGCAATACCCATTCCCAGTTTGCTGCCATCCATTCCATGTTACTTCTCCTTGTTTTCTAATTTTTTTAATCTTCTATTAATTTTATTTAAATCTTTTTTAGTGAATAGAGGTGGATGAGAATCTGCTTTTAAAGCTCCTACATCTTTTTCCAACACCTCGATATACTTCAAAGCCTTGTTTAAGTTTTTCTGAGATTGTTTAAATTTTTTATCTAACTCATTCGGCTTATTAACATAATCATCTATTTTTTTAAGATTATGTTTTCTTTGTATAGCTTTATAAATAGAATCAAATATTAATTTTACAATCAATCCTTGTATCATTGTAAAATACCAACCAAACTAATAGCTGCTGTTAGTATAGTAAATAGAGTAAGTCCTATTGTTTTTAACTTAACAATATCATTTTCTGCTCTATTTAATCTACCATTTACTCTTTCTAAATGTTCAAAGTTTGCATCAACTTTTTCTTTTATATAGGTAAGATGAGTCATTACCTCGCCTCTATACTCATCAGTATTTTTTGTTTTCATTCCTCTCCTGCATACGAAGGAACTTGTCCTTCAAACCATTGCCTGATAATTCAGCAATGATTGTTACTAGGGTTTTAAAACTATTCTCTATGCCTTTTTGCTCTAATTGTTGTTTTTTGCTATTATCTATTAATTTAATAATAATCCCTTCAACACGAGTAAAAGATTCTCTTAATTCTTTTTGAAGTTCATCTTGTATAAACTTGTTTTGTTTTTGTATAAATAGCCAAAATGCTACAGCTACTACTAATGGCACACCATATCTTTCTAATAATTCTAACCAATCCATTTAATATCCCATTAAAATATTATAAATAAATACAATAACATAAATACACAAAAATAATAATCCACCCCATATAACCATCATAATCCAAATTAAAATGATTTGATCGAATGTACTTAACCTTTTATTACCTCTCCCCATAAACATGTTTTTCCATTTATGATTTGTATAATGTGAACTGTAAATAAACCTCTCTCAAAAAAGTCTACTATAGCAAAAGCATGACTCCAGTTAATTCTTCTATTACCAAGCCACTCATTTGCTTCTGCTGACATATCCTTTAAACATCCAATACTCCAAGCAGATTTTTGACCATCCATATGGGTAGCAGACATTTGTTGTAAGTCGTGCCAATGTCCATACATTATATTGCAACCAAGTTTTCTTAAATGGTTTGCTGTATGATATTGACCTCCATAGTGATGTCCATGATAAAAATTTAATTTTCCAATCTTTAAATACTTACCCATAGGATAATAATCATATCCTCTATCAGCCAAATTAACTGCATTAGCAAAGTTGTATTGAGGGATGTAAGGGTATTTAGAAACTGCAATATTAAGCCAATTATCATGATTCCCTTCTGTTATATATTTTTCCTTACAATTTGCCTTATCAAGGGATTCATCTATCATATCCATTCCCTTGTTTACATCTTTTATGTCTTTTTTAAAATCTTTTATAAGAAACTCTAATGGTGGGGCTTTCTTATTTTTAAATTTCCAATGAGAGAAGCCTTCCCATTCACCAACATCTCCCAAATCGACATAAGCATCAGGCTTGACTATTTCTATAGTCTTTTTAAGTACATTTATTGCTTTTTGATCGTGTAGGGGAAAATGCTTATCAGGTGTAACGACAACTCTTTTAATGACTCCAAAGTCTTTGTTTGCCATACATTTCCTCTTAATTCTTTGAAGTAAGTTAATAATTTTTTATGAAAAATAAAAATTAGGCAAGGCTACGAATAATCTCACTAAGCTCTTGACTTCTAGTTGGAGTTTGTTTATGCCAAAGGGAATCGAGCATTTCATCTGCAGCTTCTTCGTATTGTTGTGTTTCTAGGTAATAAATGGTTTTTTTGAACATAGAAAATCCTGCAAGACCTAATTGATAACACATATTAACAACAACATCTTGAACTTCTTGAGGAGAGTCTAAATACCAATCAAATGTATCACAAATTCTGATTTGTAGTTTAGATAATTTTCTCATAAGTATTAAATCTGCAATATCTTCTTCTATTTCTAAGTCTTTTATAGCAAATCCATACCCTATGGTATCAAATCCTTCTGTGCATTTATAAACCCTAGACCTAAAGCCTTCATGCTTTTTAATCTCATTTATAAGATTCATTTTTTTATATTATTTTAATATTCTATATGAAAAATAAACTCTAAATCATTTGCACCAGCATAAGTAATAGTTGAGCCACCTATTACTGCAAAATATACATCTGTTGAACCTTCAGCTGCTTGAAGTAATGTTGGATCAAGATTTCCTACAGTATTGCCATTTGCACTTCTTGTATCGAATATTCTTTTTATTTCACAGTTATCAAGATGCTCAGTTGTATCATCTACTGCTTCACAAGCCCAAGATGCTAATACTTTTGCAGTTCTTATATCTGCATCTGAAATATTTGCTGTTGCATTAACAGTTCCAAAAGTTGCAGAATTTTCTGTAAATATCATTTCAAATAACAAGTTATCTGTAGAATTACTAACCATATATGCAGCTATTAATTTAGAGCAACCACCCTTTCCTATTACTGCATTTGGAATAGCTACAGAATTAAATATTACATCTCCTGAAGCATACTCACTTGTTTCTATAGTTGGGATAACTCTTATAACTTTTTTTGCTTGTTTTACAACTCCATCTTGAGCCATTATTTTTTCTCCTTTTTAGCCTTTTCTTTTTTAGGCTTTGCTTTAGGTTCTTCTAAAACTTCTATGTCAAACTTTCCACTTTTCTTCCATTGTTCTAATCTTGCCTTTCCTACAAAATATTCTACACCAGTTCTTTTTCCAGATGGTGCATATAAACCTTTAAATTTTACTTTTATATCTTTCATATATTCTCCAGTTAATGCAAGGGGAGCATAAGCCCCCCTTACAGATTAATAAGCAAAGTAAGAAATTCTTACCAAGCAGTTGTACCTTCTTCAACAATACCCCAAACTTTAGTTTGGCTAGCATCTTGATTCAAAGCAGAACCATAAATCATATCACCTACCATTTTGTGTGCGATATAATCAATATCGTATTCAGATTCAATAGTTGGCTGTTTGCTAAAAGCATAAGCTAAACCTTGATTATGAACAACGAATCCACCAAGAACATTGCCATTTGTTAATGCACCATCATCAGAATCAACAGCATCATTATGATTTGTTGATGTAATGTTATTAGAAAGAACAACATCCATACCCATAACTGATCCAACTAAACCATTTTGAATGTTAGCTGTATTAGTTTTAGAAATATGAATAAAGTCATCTATTCTAAATAATGAAGCATATAAAGTTGGATTTAAAACTAATGTACACTCATTAAGTGGACAATCATTTTCCATTACAACTTTTGATATGTGCGCTAATGTTAAAGCATCAATAGTTTTTGCAACTGTGTTGCCTGCTATATTGATACACTCAGTAGTTAATGCTAAAGTAGTTTCTAAAGAAGCATCAAATCCTAAAGCCATTTTGTAGCCAATAGAATCTGCATACATAGATAATAAATCACTACTTGACTGAACTTTACCCATATCATCAACCATTGCTGAAGCATAGCTGTGAGTACCTACAGTTATTGCGATTTCATCTTCTGTTGCATTAGTATAATTTACTGGAACATGAGGATCTTTAGTTGCTATATTTGCCACATCAGCTACTGATGGAATATGAACTTTATCTCCACCTGATGCCAATAATGATGAGTAATCAACACCTAAGTTCGCTAAAACTAGATTTTTTTTGAATGAAGCTCTTACTGCTTCTGCCCATAGCTCTGGAATAAATACAGCTAATTCTGTATCGGAAGCATATGAAGCTGTAGGATTTTCTATACCTGTTAATGTTGCCATTTATTTTCCCTCCTAAAGGAATTAAACTCTCTTTCAACTGCCGAAGCCTTCATTTTGAGAGTTGTTATTTTCTAGCTCCTTTTGGTTTTTTGGTGTACTGACCAACAATATTACTCCAGTTTTCTTTTAAAGACTGTTTATTCTGCCAATCAACTGGCTTGTCTGGAATAACATTTCTAGCATTACCAACAACTTCAGGAGCATTTGGTTTTATGTTATTAATTTTACTTGTTACATATTCAAGAGTATCTAAATCTAATTTAGATAAAGACTCTCTATCTTCTTCAGGATGATTCTCTAAAAGTTTTCCTCGTCTAGTTTCTTCATACTTAGTCCACTTTTCAGAATTAGCAGTTAAACTTTCAACTTGAGAAGAAGCCTTTTCATACAATGTTTTAAATTCTTCTTTCTCTTTTAACTTACTTTCTTCTTGTTGTGTGAACTTTTTTTCTAACTCAGCTAAACGAGCTTCAGCATCCTGAGCCCTTTTGCGATACTTTTTGCTTTCTGCAATATACTGATCATTTGGGCTAGGTTGAGCAGTTTCTTTAGCAGGACTTTCACTTACTGTTTCTGTCGTTGCTTGTGTATTTTCTTCGGACATACTGTCCTCCTTCTTGTTATAAAAAACATTAATTATGCAAATTTTTGCATATTTTAAGTATATAACTTAAATTAAGTTTAGAAATAATGCAAATTTTTGGTAGATACACAGCTAGAATATAAAGAAAAGTGGTTTGAGTACATGAAGTACAAGCCTCACAATGGGCAAAAGAAACTTCATTACCCTACCAAAGATACTGCAAGGTTTTTTGTCATGGTATGTGGAAGAAGGTTTGGTAAAACAACAGCCTCAGCTATGGAAGCAACTTACTATGCTTCTCAGCCCAATAAAAGAATTTGGCTTGTAGGATTGTCTTATGATAAGGCAGACCTTATGTTTAGAGAAATTTGGAGGCTTATGGTTATCGGACATTCAAATGATATTATAAGAGCTTCTGAAAAAGATAGGTTTATAAAGTTTAAATGGGGAACTACTGTTGAAGCAAAGTCAGCAGACAATCCAGATTCGCTTGTAGGAGAAGGATTAGACTTGCTTATAGTAGATGAGGCAGCCAAAGTAAAAAGAAAGATATGGGATATGTATCTTTCACCAACATTATCAGACAGAAAAGGGAAGGCTATATTTATAACCACACCAGAGGGTTTTAACTGGATATACGATTTATATCTTCTTGGTAAAGAAGATGAGCTCTGGGAATCCCATCAAGCACCATCTTGGGATAATCATTTTGCCTTCCCTACTGGTAAAAGCGACCAATTTATCCTTGAAAGAAAAAGGAATATGTCTAGAGAGGTGTTTGACCAAGAATATGGAGCTAAATTTACTTCTTTTGCAGGTCGTGTTTATCCTTTTGAAAGAGATTTAGATGTAGGAGAGTTTCCTTACAATCCTAACCTGCCTACATATTGCAGTATAGACTTTGGGTATAGGATGCCTGCTGTTGGTTGGTTTCAAATATATAGAGTAGGTGGAATATGGCATATTAATATGATAGACGAAATAATACACAAGACAAATATAAAAACTGACGAACTAGCCTTAAAAATTAAGGCAAAAAGGTATGGTGTCATTAAATATTATGGCGATCCTGCAGGTATGCAAGCTCAAGGACAGTCAGGTATGGGAGATATAGAGATTTTTAAAAAGCATGGAATAGTAGTTAATACTAAAAGAGATAAAACATCAAGGAACATAGCTTCTGGTGTTTCACATTTGAGAGGTTTTATAGAAAATGCTGTAGGTCAAAGGTTTTTTCATGTTAATAAAAAGTGTGTAGGGATAATGGAAGATTTAGAAAATTATCGCTATCCAGAAGTAAAAGAAGGTCAAGACTTAAAACAAGAGCCATTAAAAGATGGCTATCACGATCATGGTTGCGATATGATTCGTTATTTTTTTATAAACCAGTTTCCAATAAAACAAAGAGAATTTAAAGTGAGGGCAAGATGATACATAGTTCATTTTCAAAAAATCAGACAGTAGATCAAATAATAAAAGAGTCAGTTAAAGATACAAGGCTTAATGTGCAAAAGCAAAGAAGGGAGTGGGTAAGAAAAATGCTTGACTATTATGGTGGTAATTATACTAGTCAGTATATTGAGGGCTACTTTGATTCAGACTCTTTTAGAGAAATACCAACTTATAATGCTAATTTTACAAGAAGGTTTATAAATAAAATGAGTAGAATCTACACAGTTGGAGCAGATAGAAATGTAAATCCACAATATGATATTCTAACAAAAAAGAAAAATGCCAGAATGAAACATGTTGAAAGAATGACAAGGCTTATGGGAACGATAGCAACACAAGTCATTTATAAAGAGGTACATGGTGTTCCTTGTTTTGAATATAGACCAATATATTACTTTGATGTGCATTTAGATGATCCTTTTACACCCTCTGCTATAATATATCCATTATTAATGCAACCTGAAGATATAAGTTACTCACAAAACCTAGAATATGCTTACTGGGATGACAAATATTACATTCATTATGGCGAAAATGGAAAGATTATTGAAGAATATGAGCATGGATATAATGTTTTGCCTTTTGTATTTACACATAGAGAGGAGCAAGTTGATGAATTTTTTGTAGATGGGGCTAATGATATTGTAGATTGTAATGAACAAGTTAATATTGCAATGACTGAAATGCAACTAGGATTAAGGTTTCAAATGTTTGGACAACCATTTATGACAGGTGTAGATAGTGATAAAAGAATAGAAAGAGCAGGTTCTGACCAAATATTAGACCTACCAGAAGGTGCAACTTATGGAATTGCATCCCCACAAGGCGATATAAATGCTGTTATTGAGAATATTAAGTTCCAATTAGACTTAGTTGCTCAAAATAATCACTTATATGTCCAATTTGCACAAGATGGAGGCGAAACTCCTAGTGGAATTGCACTAAAAATCAAAGATTTAGAGAGATTTGAAGATTATCAAGATGATATTGAGCTTTGGAGGATGTATGAACACGATTTTTATCATGTTGAAAAGCATATTGCTGAATATAATGGTATAAAACTACCAGAACAACTAAGATTAGACTTTAATGAGCCAGAATATCCAAAAACAGTTCAAGATCAGATACTTTTAGATGAACATAGAATGAAACATCATATGATTAACGAAGTAGACCTACTTATTGAGTATAATCAAGATTTATCTGTAGAAGAAGCTAAAGAAATAATAGAAAATAACAGAAAAGCTATGGAAGATCCTCATTTAATGTCTATGATGGGTGAAAAAGTAGAAAATGTAAAAGAAAATCAAGATCCTGAGGAAGAATATGAAGATTAAATTTAAAATTAGCTATGATGCAGGTGAATTAGCATCAGAAATGCCTAAAATTATAGAAAAATATATGCAAAGGTATGCTAGAGGTGCTGAAAAAGGTTCAAAAGAAGCTATTGACAAAGGATTAGAGCCTCCATTGTCTGAATTTACTATAGAGCATAGAAAAAATAAAGGTCAAGGAGGCAGTAAGCCATTATTTGCTACAGGAAATCTGTATAGAAGTATAAAAGGAACATCTGAGGGGCTTGAAATGCTTGGATATGGTCTAAAACACCAAAGAGGTTATAAAAATCCAGTTAAAAATTGGAGAGATGTGCCTGCAAGACCATTTATACAAACTAGCAGGAAAGAAATATTAACAGCATTTGATAAATTTAAAAAAGAAATAAGGAAGGCATTTAAAAAATGAGCGATAAAAAGTTTTATGAACTTATAATTGGACTTTTAAAGTCTATAGACGATAATACTAGGATTTATAAAGAAGATGATACTGTTTATATTGAAAGTGATGAAAATATAGCTATGACTAGGGAAGTTTATGAGCAAATATGCGAAGAATTAGGAGAAAATGACCTAACTTTTATGGGAATTAGCTAATTTCTATATAACTATCTACTTTTCTGCACCATCTTTCTATCTTACTAACTTCAACCATAGAATCTCCATTCAAATCAGCAAATATCTCTCTTGCCTCTACTAAAAACTCATAACATTTTTCTATATCTTTAATTTTTTTCATTAAACTATTTTTACATATAATGGATATGTTTTTGAATAGCCTCTAACTTGACTAAACCCAAAAAACATCATTATCATCAAAGTTATTATAATTCCTACCAAAAAACCTCTTATAAAATT
>VTLG01013859.1_pt1 | contig 10309 bp, 14 predicted proteins | sample 4694571 | NCBI WGS metagenome assembly VTLG01 (sample SAMN12604809, study PRJNA352737) | marine metagenome | biome: ENVO:00000447; feature: ENVO:00000209|ENVO:00000569|ENVO:01000036; material: ENVO:00002151; isolation source: viral sequences binned using virsorter ... | reverse complement strand
ATGGTCATAGAATTGATAGAACCCATCACCTGCATATTCAACCTCGTAATGCTTACCTGTCTCTCTGTCATAGACTTCATCAGATAATACATTACTTGACAGTATACTACAAGTAATTAGTAGTAAAACTTGTATACCATTACCCGAACTTTTATTCATACTGTTTCCTCGTAATAAGTGTTTCCATCATGTTTTTCTTTAGTAGCCACATACCCTAAACGACTAAGCAAATAATCACATGGGCCATAGCTATATGTATAACCTTCATTATTCTCGGCAATTAAAACTGACCAGATTTGATCTTCGGTATAACCTAGAGCTTTTACTTCTTCAAGAGTATGAAAGAAGTCCCCAGACTTTTTTCGTATCTCTTTAAAAGGAAAGTCCTTTTTCATTACTACTTTTTTATCTGGTCGTGTTTGTATAGCACTTTCAACATCTTCTTTATAAGATGTCTTAACAGCCCATTCGTGTAGTGGCTGACCTTGACAGGCGATGTTAATAGCTTCGTCTTTGCTATCAGCTTCAATGTATTTGTGAACACGATACTGATATGTTCCATAAACTTTATATATCATCTGTACTCCTTTGATTAATTAATAGAAGGGTGCGGTAGATAACAATAACTAATATGCACTACTAGGCTAGGATAGTTATTGTTTTGGGTAAGGACACTACCGCTTGCCCTTTGGAGTCTCCCTAGCCTATCCTTCTAGGTATTGCATGAACTGTCTCTCTGCTAGCTCTTCAGCCATAGAACCTTCATAGTGTTCTATCGCAGAGTCATGCATCTCCCAATACTCTGATATACCAGTAAACTGATCTATCTCATTGAGGTGGTGATAGTCTTTAGTCTCTACCATAAAGCCAGGATTGTAGTCACCGAATAACCCTGTAATAGGATTAACAAAGCGATAGCCTCGTATACATATCTCAAAGTCTATCTCTGCGTCTTCTGGATCTCTGGTAGCTGATACCCATTTGGTTTCATAAGTCCATTCAACCCAGACTGTAAAGTCTGCATTAGGCGCAGTCATATTTTGAAAGGCTATCTGAGCTTTCCACTTATCAGGAATAATACTTTTAGAAAGATCTGGTTGAGGCTCCCAATTAATTAGTTTTAAGAAAGCCTCTTGATTAACTTGCTTTGGTACAGGTAAGTCTCCACTATTCATTGCTGTCTCCTCCCCCATTCTAAATGTCTTAGTTTACGTTCAAATATTTCACGAATGGCATCTACATCTTCCATATCATTACCATATATTTGCCACTCATAATCTTTAAGGGTACTGGTTACCATTCTTCTATTACTAGGAGCAAACAGTACAAACTTCCTTTCCCAACTATCAATATGCTCATCAATATGATCGAGCATAATATCTAGCTCCCAATACATCTGATAATCTGCATCAGGCCTACCATCATGGTAAGTAGGTTGACCAAATAGATCAGTTACATCAGAGTAAGTCAGCCCATCAACAAAACCTAAAGTGCGTTGTTGCCTGTTAAAGGCTTCGCTCTTTTCTTTCCATTTGAGATAGAGAGTTACTCCAGGCTCTGATACTTCGTACTTTATTACTCGATTGCGTACTTGTCTGCCGTTTGAATCTTTATGTGTATCCATACTATCTCCTGTTAGCTTTTAGTAAATCGTCAAAGGAAGGGGTATACATCTCAATCGTATATCCCATTTCATCTCTTAGCTTTTTAGCTTGAGTAAGATTTAAGGTAGCTCGACTCATAAGTTCGCATACCATTTCTGCTGCTTCATTTATCGGATAAAGTAATTCTTCTCCGAATGTAACCTTACACTGTAAGATTAGTGTTTTGCTATCAGTCATATTTCCTCCTTATTAAATCATCATCATTAAAATTAACTTTCTTAATGCCTCCGTCATAAGCCACTAAGATATCAATTAGTGAGATATCAATGACACCTAAGTCATTGTATTCCAAAGGTTTTAGTTTGAGTCTTTCAGCTATTCGAGGATCTGTTTCAATCTCCGTAAGAACATAATAAACATCATCTTCTGTAGCACTAAACGATATCCCTTCTGTACTTATAGTCATCGAGACATCTAACATTCTTTCTACATAGTGCAGAGTATTTACTTCATTATTATTAATTAGAAATAAAGCTTTCTTGGGTTTAGCTTTCTGCTTAATTTGTTCTGCTTTCATGCGACCTCCTTAGATGATTTACTGAACAGTGGGAAACGAATGTAATTTAAACTAATGAATTCTTCGTTAAGATTGATTGAGACATTATCAGATGACCACAATAGATCGTGGCTCGTTATACTCTCTCTAGAGAAATACCATGCGTTATGAGACTGATACAGTCTTAGACTAGGTACAAACTCTTGCAACAAAGCATTGATTCTTCTCTTGGTAGTGGCTGTTTTCCACTCATCTTCTTCAACGCATTGTTTAGAAAAGATTATCCAGCCTCCAACAATCCTGGCAATATCATTTCCAAATAAGAAAACAGAAGCTGCTTTATACTTAGTTACTTTTACTTCTGTATTATCTTTGAAGAAAGGCTCTCTATTTCTAACTGCCTTACTCATTTCTAAATCAATTTTTCTTAGCATATAAGACTCCTAATGGGGGCATAAAGCCCCCACGATTAAAGGGTTAAAGTAATTAGATTAAGTCGTCAACGATATCATCAACACTAAAATCATCGGCCATTTGTTCTGCCATTTCTTTTAGTTTAGCTTCTACAGCTTCTTCAATTTTATCTCTGAGAACGTCTTTCATATCTTCTCTGATTTGTTGTTCTACAGAAGCATTACCTTCTAAGTAATCATTTACTCTATCTTCAATATCAATAGATGCTACGGCTTCTTCTGCAATATCACGTATGCTTATAGACATATAGTCTCCTTTGGTTAGTTTAGTAAAGTGTGATTGTGTTGTTGGTAAGGAAAGCAGTAAATCCGTATATCCTTATCACTTGAATAAAGTTAAGGCCATACAGATACTGCTCGTAAAGGTGATTACTATTGCCAATTAGCTTAGTCGCTGTTTGGAATAAACCACCTGTGTTCGTTTCATACTTCCAATCATAAGAAAAATCCTCTGCTGCAAAGTAACCTACCTGCCTCTCAAGCAAATGCTCTGCCTTGATTACAAGCTGATTACCTGCAATATGATTCTTCCAATGATCGAAAGACCCGACAGTATCGGCAACGTCCTTGGGCTGATGCCCTTTCATTGCCCTAGCTCCTGCCACATGAGCCTCTCTCAGAACTCGCTGAATATCTTGCATATTAACTCCCATTAATAGAATGATTGATGCCACCTTATAGGTAGCTCCCCGACTTGACCCTAGCTAAAAAAGTCTTTCTTACGAAGTAAGAACAAGAAAGACTTTTTTAGCTAATCACTAATCTCTCCTAGTTTGCCCTCCGCTTCCGTATTACTTGACAGGTTAGTGTATATTACTTGACAGCTTAATACAACTAATTATATGAAAGCAGAAGTGGCGTAATAACTTTCAGTTACATCTTGCTCTTCTAAAAGTATGAATGTTTTTAAGTCTTCTAATTGTTTTAGGAGTGAAACTATTTGATCTTTATTTAAAGTAAACTCTATCCTGGTTCCTTGTAAACTCTTTTTGCCTTTCTTTAATTGTCTTTCTTGTGAAAAATCATATAGATAAGAGTTTTCTTCATAAGATTTTCTAAGAGATATTAACTTTGCATTAATATCTTCAATTTGTTGATCAACATTTGCTATGTGATCTTTAATCTCACGTAAATGAGACTCAACTAATGCAATCATTAATCGTATTTGTTTATCAGTAAAGCAACCAAACTCTAGTTCAGGCTTGTCAATGTTGTAATTGTTCAAATTAATCTTAAATGTTTTCATAGCTTTTCTCCATAAGTTATTGATTCAATTAATGATTCTGATTCTACCCTTACTGCCCTCGCCCTTAGTTTCTCTCTAGGCTTTGGAATAATCTAACTATCTTCCTCGCCTCGACCTCTGGGGGGTTTTTCAAGCAGGCCCTCACAAAAAAGGGGCTGCGAAGAAAAACCCCAACAAACAACACACACCTAGCTACAATCACTATCTGTGAGATTAGTATAGATAGTTAAAAACTAATTAGTCTCTTGGTGATATACGAGATACTAAGTATTTGTTAAGTAGCTTGTAGGTTAAATATATTTATTACTTACTTAACGTATAAGACCAAGAGACTAATTAGCTTTTAACATTAGCTGTTACTGGAGAATAAAAAAAAGCCTAGATCGCTCTAGGCTTTAAAGAAAGGCTTCAGCTTACTGGTTTTCAGCAGCTCTTAGCGCATGGATGATTGCTAGCTCCTTAGGAGTAAGAGTCAGATCTCCAACTAGCTCTGCAGCGGGAGCTGCTGCTGGAGTTGGCTTTTTAGGCTTAATCTTAGGGGGGTTAGCGAAGAGTGCCTCCATAGGCTGAATAAGATGAGGAAACGCCTTCTTAGCTGCTGTGAGGCTCTTGCACTCTTGGGCTTTATCAAGATCCACAGTGCTGTATTGCTTCTGCTCCTCTTTGTATTCCTTAACCATAACGTCAAAGCCAGCTCTCATGACTCTGTGATAAAGCGGCCCGACAGCCTCTTCCGTAGTAATGAGACTAGCAAGCGTATAACAAAGACGATATCTCTGAGCTTGGGAAAGGACTGTAAGGTATTGAACTTGTGGTTTTGCTTTTGGCATATCTAAAACTCCATTTATGAATTTACAAGAGATCTTGTGACCCCTCGCCTTCAGCGACCACTCCGTGGCTTGGGGGTTACAATCTCGAAGGAAATTCGTAAATGGTTTAGTTTTAGTAATGCTAAATGCGGAACCTACAAGTTCTGCCTTATAGGCCTTTTTCAAGCTCATAGATATCAAGCAAATGGTATACGCTTGTGACGGCTCGTTAATGCGTAAGATGCTGATATATAAGCTTTATCTCAGAGGCATTAGTGCTGCATAAATAGTTATGGTTAAGGAATTCAAAGTGTCAATGAGACTAATTACTTTGGATATAGAGAAAGCCCATTAGTGCAATCACAGTAGCTAAGAAGCTACCTCATTGTTTCAGACTGTGGAGGGAGTCTTCCGAATAAGAGTAAGCCTAAAAAGCCAAGTTCAGCTTTATAAAGAGATAGTTGGAGATCTGAGTGTTAGTCCTATTGAGCTACCTTCAGTAATGCTAAGAGCTGTTGAAGACCATTAAAGCTGAAACTTTATAAGCCTAGAGCGTTCTAGAGCTGCTAGTTTGTTCGGAAGTAACGATTCTCAAACGAAGTAGATCTGGTAGTCCTAGTGTTAATCTAGTTAGTAGAACACTGGTAAGCTGACTATAACGTAACATTAGCGCACTAGGGTAGGTAGGATGCCACCCCCCTAGTATAGTATATATACTAACTCTCATACATTTCACCAGGAATCTAGTGTCAAGTAGTTTAGGGTGGGTATTTAGAGGTATCTAGGTCGGGGATATTTAAAAGTATCTTTAAAGGTCTTTACTGTATATATACAGCCCCCTACGGGCTGTTATTCGATTGTAGTATTGATTTTAGATTTGTCAACCCTTATAGTGCATTTCCATGAAAAAAGAATTAACTATAAAGCAACAAGACTTTCTTAACCATCTTATAAAATGCAATGGTGATCCTAAAGAAGCTGCTAAGAAAGCAGGGTACACAGATCATTATCAGGTAACAAAAGCATTAAAAACAGAAATAATAGATCTAGCTGAAACAATACTAGCACGTTCTGCTCCACAGGCCGCTTTAAAGATGGTAAACATCATGAACTCTGATGAGCCTATACCTCAAGCTAATATGCGCTTACAGGCAGCTCAATCTATCTTAGATAGGATAGGATTGAGTAAAACAGATAGAATTGATGTAACCCATAAGACTGATCAAGGTCTTTTTATCTTACCTGCAAAGAAGGAGACTGTAATAGATGCAGAGTATCAAGAGGCGTAATGGTAGAGTTCCTTTTGGTTATCAAGAAAATCCAGAAGATAGAACCTTACTAGATCCTATACCTGAACAGCTAGAAGCTCTTGAAGAGATTAAAACAATGGTATCTGAGGGTGTGTTATCCCTACGAGAGGGATCTGCTTGGATTTTACATAAAACAGGCAGAAGTCTTAGCTATCAAGGGTTAAAAGATAAAGTAGATGGGATGAATACAACTCATGGCTGATTGGGATGATAATCCTGATTTATACCAAAAAGATGAAAATGGTAATTTTCTGCTTAAAAAAGATGGCACACCTTGTAAAGTAAGAGGAAGGCCTAAAGGTGTTAAAAGTCGTGCTTATCATTTTCATAGTGAAACTAAAGAAAAGATTAGAAAACGTAGAGTTGTTAGAACCAAAGAAAAGAAAATAGAGCAAATAGAAAGAAAACTAAATAAACATAGACAAGCTCTAAAGAAAGCTAAAACTGTTTCTGCACAGTTAGATAAAGACAATATTTCTAAAGTAATTACAGAAGATAAGTTGTCAAGTATTCCTAAAAGCCTTAAAGATGAGGCTACTACTAATGTTATATTTTCCCCTAATGAAGGCCCACAGACAGAGTTCTTAGCAGCAGGAGAGACAGATGTACTCTATGGTGGAGCTGCAGGAGGCGGTAAATCATACGCCATGCTTGTAGACCCCTTGCGATATGCACATAGGGCAGCACATAGAGCCTTGATTATCAGGCGTTCTATGCCAGAACTAAGGGAACTCATTGATAAATCAAGAGAATTATATCCAAAAGCATTTCCAGGCTGTAAATACAGAGAAGTGGAGAAAATGTGGAATTTTCCCTCTGGAGCAAAGATAGAGTTTGGGTTTTTAGAAAGAGATGCAGATGTGTATCGTTATCAGGGACAAGCTTATAGTTGGATAGGATTTGATGAGATTACACACTTACCTACAGAGTTTAGCTGGAACTATCTAGCTTCAAGACTTAGAACGACAGATTCAGAAATAACTCCTTATATGAGATGCACTGCTAACCCTGGCGGTGTAGGCGCACATTGGGTAAAGAAACGCTATATTGATCCTTGTGTACCTGATACTAGCTTTGAGGGGACTGATGGCCTAACAAGGAAGTTTATACCTGCTAGATTAGAAGATAATCCTTATTTAGCAGAAGATGGTCGTTATGAACAAATGCTTAAAGCATTACCTGCTACTCAGCGCAAACAATTACTTGAGGGTAATTGGGATGTTAATGAAGGCGCAGCCTTTACAGAGTTTACACTAGAGGAACACGTTATCCCTCCTTTTGAGATACCTGTTCATTGGGAAAGACTAAAAGGTATTGACTATGGCTATGCAAGTGAATCTGCTTGTATATGGGCTGCAATAGACCCTAGTGACTCAACATTAATTATATATAGAGAATTATATCGAAAAGGACTAACAGGACAGGACTTAGGATATATGATTACAGAAATGGAAATACAAGATCCGTTTTCTGTAGCAGGTGTACTTGACACCGCAGCATGGAATAGAACAGGGACTACTGGCCCTACTGTTGGAGAAACACTTGTAAAACAAGGACATAAGCTAAGAAGAGCTGATAAGAATAGAATTCAGGGAAAAATACAGCTACACGAATATCTTAGATTACAACAAACTGGTAGGCCAAGGTTGCAAATATTTAATAATTGTCCTAATCTCATCCGAGAATTACAAAGTATTCCCTTAGATAAGGCGAATCCTGAAGATGTAGATACAAAAGCACAAGATCATGCTTATGATGCTTTGAGGTATTTAATTATGTCTAGACCAAGAGTACATGATCCATTATCTCAACTTAGGGATTTACGACTAGAGCAAGCCTATACACCTGCAGATAGTGTGTTTGGATATTAAAAATGGCTGAAGAAGAAAATAATTTAACAGCAAATGGATTATATTTTAAATCTGTTGAAGATGAGCAAGGGTTAAGTTTAGATCTTGAAGAAAGTTTAAAAAATAATTTAGTTGGATTAGTTCTTGATAGGTATGAAAGTGCTGTATCTGCTAGAGATAGCGATGAGCAAAGATGGATAGCAGCTTATCAAAACTATAGAGGTCTTTACAATAAAGAGATTCGTTTTAGAGAATCTGAAAAATCAAGAGTTTTTGTAAAGGTAACTAAGACTAAAGTGCTTGCTGCTTTTGGTCAGTTAGTTGATGTTGTATTTGGAGCAAACAAGTTTCCTATAGGTATTTCTGAAACAAAAGTACCTGAAGGAGCTGCTTCAATAGCTCACCTAGATAATCAAAATCCTAATCCTGGGATTGAAACTTCTACTATTGAAAATAGAGATAATCCTTTTGATGTAGGTTATGAAGGCGATGGTAAAGTTCTTAAAGCAGGAGCTACATTTGGTAGTGGTAAGTTTGATACTGTTCCTATTGAAAAACAACTTGAAGACTCTTTAGTTGAAGGAGCAAACCCTAATCCTCAAGTCTTTCAAGTTTCTCCTGCACAAGAAGCTGCAAGAAGAATGGAAAAGCTAGTACATGATCAGATTGAAGAATCTAACGGCTCTAGTGAGATACGGAACTCTTTGTTTGAATCAGCTTTATTTGGAACAGGTGTTGTAAAAGGGCCATTTAATTTTAATAAAAGATTAAATAAATGGAATCAAGATTCAGATGGTAAAAGGAATTATAACCCTATAGATGTAAGGGTTCCTAGAATAGAGTTCGTATCTATATGGGATTTCTTTCCTGATCCTGCTGCAACTAACATAGATGAATGTGAGTTTGTTTTTCATCGCCATAAGATGAATAAGACTAAAGTTAGGTCTTTAGCTCGTATGCCTTATTTTGATAAGGATGCAATCCGTGAGGCTCTTAACATGGGGCCAAACTATGAAAGAAGAGATTATGAAACTGCTTTAGAAGATGATTCTAGATCAGAAGATTATGGTGCGGCACAATATGAAGTTATTGAGTATTGGGGCGTTATGGATGCCGAATATGCTCGACAAGTTGGTATGGAACTAAGTGAAGATGTAGATGATCTTGATGAAGTTCAGATTAATGCTTGGATTTGTAACGATCAATTACTAAGAGTTGTTATTAATCCTTTTACACCATTTAGATTGCCTTATCATGCTTTTCCTTATGAAAGAAACCCTTATAGTTTTTTTGGTATAGGGGTCGCTGAGAACATGGAAGATTCTCAAAATATTATGAATGGTCATGCACGTATGGCTATTGATAATCTTGCTTTATCAGGTTCTCTTGTATTTGATGTAGATGAGACTGCTTTAGTAGGTGGTCAGACAATGGAGATATATCCTGGCAAAATCTTTAGAAGACAAGCTGGCGTTCCAGGCCAAGCCATTAACGGATTAAAGTTTCCTAATACCTCTACCGAAAACATGATGATGTTTGACAAGTTTAGACAGCTTGCAGATGAACAAACAGGTATTCCTAGTTACTCACATGGCATGACAGGCGTACAGAGTATGACTCGTACTGCTTCAGGGATGTCAATGTTACTAGGTGCAGCCAGTTTAAATATTAAAACAGTTATTAAGAATCTTGATGATTTTTTACTTAAACCTTTAGGTGATGCTTACTTTCAATGGAATATGCAGTTCTTAGATTCTGCACTAGATGTAGAAGGTGATTTAGAAGTTAAAGCTACAGGTACAAATAGTTTAATGCAAAAAGAAGTAAGGAGCCAAAGGCTAACTACTTTCTTGCAAACTATACAGAATCCTGCAGTTGCTCCATTTATTAAAATAAATAAATTAATAAGTGAGTTAGCTTTAAGCCTTGATTTAGATCCTGACGAATTAATGAATGATCCTGAAGAAGCTGCTGTAATGGCTCAAATAATAGGACTACAAAATGCTGGACAAGCAACTGGCTCGGAAGCTGGCCCCGATAACCAACAACCAGGAGTTATGGGAACCCCTGAAGGAGTACCTCCTGAAGCTCAAGGACTTGGAGTTACAGGTACTGGTGGGGGCAACATCGGAATTGGAAATGTACCGCAGCCAGGGGAAGGTGAATTTGCTGGTACGCCTAGAGCAGTTGAAGGATAGCGTTAACGAAGCTAAGGATAGGAGTGAGCAATGACATTATTAGGTAAGCAAAAAGAATTAGATGCTAACAATGATGGGAAAATCTCAGGCGAAGATTTTAAGATGCTACGAGAGAAAAAAATATTTGGTTCTCTTGTTAGAGGCGGTACTAGATTAGCAAAAGAAGGTCTAGATAGTTTATTAGTTACAGCAGATCATTTAATGACAAAAAATAGTAAAGAATATAAAGAAATGGTTAAAGAGTTAACTACTGATAATGCTCA
>VTLG01008621.1_pt1 | contig 10310 bp, 16 predicted proteins | sample 4694571 | NCBI WGS metagenome assembly VTLG01 (sample SAMN12604809, study PRJNA352737) | marine metagenome | biome: ENVO:00000447; feature: ENVO:00000209|ENVO:00000569|ENVO:01000036; material: ENVO:00002151; isolation source: viral sequences binned using virsorter ... | reverse complement strand
GGACTGCAAATACCACCTATAAAAGAAGCAGAAAAACAGTTGTTAGAGATATGGAGACAAAGTTTAGTAATGAGAATGGGATCAGAATAGGAGTTAAAAATGCAAGACATGACCATGATCTGGAATGCCATACTCACGATGGCTATTGGTGGATTTCTGTGGTGGATACGTACCACTTCAGCATCCATTACAAAGATACGTGAGGAAGGGTTGGGTAATAGGGAGCACATAGCTCTGACCTATGCAACCAAACAAGAAGTTAAGGATGACCTACACCAGATTATGGCAAGGTTTGATCGGCTTGAAGATAAGATAGATGACTACATGAGGATGGATAAGTAATGGATGACTTGATTGCATCCTTAAAGAATATGCTAATAAGACAAACCTCTTCTGAGGTGGAGCCTCCTACATCTATAGTACTGAATACAGAGCTTCCAAAGTATGATTTAGGTGTTGACAAAGATACCATGCATAGTAATTTGGATTTGTTTGCAGATAGAACTGCACTGGCAGAAAGTTCTCGTGATCCTACAGCTAGATCAGAGCTTGAAGGTAAAGCAGCAGGAGCTTACCAGTGGCTAACAGAAGTGCCTAATGGAGAAGGACAAGCTGCATTTAAAACAGCTTTAAATAGATTACAGGGTTATTACAAGAGGCAAAATAAAAAAGTACCTAATTGGTTAAAGGAAGCTAAAGAACATAATGATCCTACTAAATTAAATGAAAGGCAACAGAAAGATCTGTTTTATGCAGATATATTTCAACGAGAGGGTACGACTAGAGTTTCAGGTGAAGGCTACCCACAAGGAAAATTACAGCAGATAATGATAGATGGTGATCGTAATATTATGAAGGATGTATACCTACAACACTGGCATACTAGGCCAAAAGATATGTCACTTGAAAGTTGGAATCGAGTAGTGGCTAATGCAAATAGAAGTTTTAACGAGGAGTAAATATGAAGAAGAGATGGGAGTTTTTCTCAGAAGATGATTTAAGATGTAAGGGAACAGGCGAAATAAATATGAATGAAGAGTTTATGAAGAGGCTCATAGCTCTACGAAAAGAACTAGACCAGCATATGCATATAGCATCAGGCTACAGACACATGGCTTACAACGATGTTATAGGAGGGAACAGAGACTCTCCACACCTACGAGGTATAGCAGTAGATGTTGCGTGTCATGGTAAAAAAGCATATAATATAATTAGATTGGCTACTGAACATGGCTTTAAAGGTATAGGTATAAAGCAGCATGGTTCAAAGGAAGATAGATATGTCCATCTAGATATGGACGATTACCAAACTCCTACGATATGGAGTTATAAATAACACAACAATAAGGAGTAGTAAATGGATTGGATGGAATTTGTTAGAACGTCTTGGCCCATCTTCCTTGCATTTACTACTCTTATCGTTGTGCTGGCAAAGATGCATTCTGATATTCAAATCATAAAAGATAAAATCAAAACACTCTTTGACTTATTTAATAGAAACAGGAGCTAAAAGCTACGGCTATATTCTAGGAATATATCTCCTGTATCTCTATAGTTTGTACCATCTATTGTTTCATTACGAAAGAAGTTAACGGTACGTCCTATCTTACGAGTCCATGCAATCTTAATTACATTCCTTTCCAGATATTCTTTTGAAAGAAACAATCTCATTTGATTCTGAGTACCATCATCGGCATCGAATACATAACGAGCACCAACTGTAACACCTAAGTCTGGTGTAAGATCAGGCAATGGAGCAAGATCTTCAACGGTTACTTCATCTGCCTGTGCTTCCTTATCTTCATTACAGGCAGCAATTAAAAACAAACTAGCTACTAACGCTACTATAATCTTCATACATTTCTCCTATGTAAAGTTACATTTATTAACAAGTTCACTAACCTTCTCCTTACCCAGTACCTGCATAGCCTCCACGATTGCAGTCTCTAGTCCTTCTTCAGACATATCTATTTCTTTACCGCTTTTGGCTCCACGTATTCTGGACAGGAGTTCAAGTGCCTTGATAGCACTATTCGTATGTCCATTTGCTTTTGCAAATGTATATTGATTTTCTATTTCATCTATAACATCTATGTTTGTTACAAGCTCATTCTCAAGATCAGCTATTCGCTCCACTATCTCATCGTTCTTTAACATCCTATAGCCTTGATTATAAGCAGATCGTGGAGCATAACCAGCAGCCTTCGCAGCTTCTGTTGCGTTACGATGTAGGATGTATGCTTGAGCAAACCTCTCTTGTTTATCTGTTAGCATTATTTAGTCTGACCTATAAATATTCTTCCTTCAAAATCAGGTGATTTAGGATTTATTTCAACAATCTCTATTTCAAAAAAGTCTATATATCCGTCTTCTTTACGTTCATAGCTTTCAACTGCATAAACGATTTTATCAAACCATTCACCATTAGGTGCAGTTCGATATGTTTCTGATCTTTTTGTAACAATCTTATACTTACCTTGTTCTATAGATTCTGTCATTTAAGGTTGTCTCTTTGTATACCTTTGGTCTTCTCAAAACTTCTCATACCACCTAGACCAAGTAAGGATAATGTTAATGTCATCAATCCTTCTGTTGGTATGATAGGCATGACTACATCAGTAGCCCATATAGCTAGTACCCATAGACATACAGGCTGGAATACGAATTGCCATCCTAATCCAAAGGCACAGATCCACATGATAGCTGGCCTAGCTCCTGCTACAAAGATAGAAGGATGCTTGGCTTGTTCCTTATTAACATCTATCTGTGCAAGATTAGCTCGTTGCACCTGTGTCTTTAACTCATGGTTTAGCTTGGCACGTAGATCCTTGTCCTCGACAAACTTATCCAAGACATTATCTACCACACCCACTACTGATTCTATAATTCCTATAGCCATATTGTATACTCCTATGATAAATAGATTGCACTAAAGAACATGAGTACAAAGCTGATCATGAATAAAGATAAAATTAATTCCCACTCTTCCATTATATCTTCAATCATGGTAAAGAACATGCGTTTTAAATATTCCAGACGAGACATATCTTTCTTCCACTTCTTCAAAGGTTACGTGTATAGTTGTACGTTTATTATGCTTAGTATACCATACTTCATTCAATAAGTCTATCCACCATTCGGGAGGATGCACTGATACATGTACATTCTTACCATTCCTAAATGTTTTAAGTGCTTCATAACAAGCTATATTTAAGAATACAGCCTTGTTGGAATAGCTCATGATCTGATCCAGTACCCACTTGGCATCTTCTGTAGGTATATGTTCCATCACATCAACAGCTATCACCCCATCAAACGTACCTTCAGGTAGCTCTGAGAACTTAGGAACACCGGGATCATAACGTGCTACCTCACGTAGATTCCAGAACTTATTCAATGGCTTGTTTAATTTCTTCTTGGTATAAGCATTATCTTCTTCATATAAATATCCCTTACCACATCCATAATCAAGAAGAGTTTTACATTTGTTATCCTTTAATACAGATCTAATGTAATGCACATACTTTAGTACACTCTTACCCGGAAACATGGTAGGATCTTTATGAAAGTGTTCATATTCCTTTATTAATTCTTTATATTCAGCAGATGGCTCAGTCATCAAAGACATCCTTGAACTCTCCAACCTTTCGTTCATCCAAGTATAATCTCCATAGAGCACTGATTAATGTTTTATCACCATGTACATCCAGTGTTAGGTTCATGGAAGAATCATTAAAGGTACGTTCACAATCCTGTGCCATAGCCAGTAGCTCACCAGTAGTCCAGTAGTTCTCATCACGTACAGTAACCTGTATATACTTTGGTTTAGGTTCTTCATCCTCTGCACCTGTAGTCTCTTTCTTCTGTTCATCCGTAGGCTCCTCTTCCATAGAGGAATCAAATCCAAATAGATCAAACTTCCTAAAGCCCATTGTATGCATAATGCCTAGACATCTCATGGCTGCACACGTACCACCAGTAATAAGAGTAGCACCTTCTGGTATGCCTAGTCTTGGCATAACTGTTACCTTTGAATTTTCTATCTCTGTTTCCTGTTCAGTTTCATTACGTAGTGATTCGGTAAAGGCATGCCATCCATATATGTTAGCCTTCTTCTCCAAGAGATATTCAGTTACAGATGGATCAGTCATGGAGGCTACAAAGAACTTGGTACTGGGATCAATAGTTTTGAATAGATCCTTACGTACTATTCCATGTGTACTCTCACCATCAATAGATCGTGGATCAAGAACTATACAAGCCCACGGTTTAATACCATTCTCCAATAACTTAGGATAGGAGTGCTTAACACATAGGACTTTAGCCTCTGGTCTTTTCTTCATAAGCTGTTTAACTTTATCAAAATCAGTTGAGTGACCACCCGATACAATTATAACTTCTCCTTCATGTGGTACACACTTGCCAAGGAATTTATCCTTATCCATAAGTTTCATGTTAGCCATGATATTACTCTGTATATACTCCTGATCTACACAGTCTCGTGGATGTACAACAATAGGTACATTCAATAGACTATCAGGAAGAGGAGGTGTAATAGCTGGACTATAAACCATACAATAATGAGTAACCCCTCCATCCTTAACAGGATCTGAAGAAGGAAGTATTATTCTCTTTACTTTCTCTAAGTTCTTTACCAGTATGTTAACACCTTGATGTTTCTTGGCTGGTATCTTATCTTCTGAATCATCAGTAAAGTAGTTGTCCACCATCTTAATCTTGGCATTCTCCAGCTTACCATAGTCACTCTGTACAGTTATGATACTGTTACCACCACCTATAAGAGCAAGATCAGGTTGTGCTTTAACCAGAGTATCTCTTGAATTACCTTTGATCAAGGTAAAGTTAAAGATTTTATCCTTATCTTTCTTAACAGATTCTTGGAACTCAGTAAGTCTTTTCTCAACAGCCTTCATATTAACATGGGCTTTATGATTAAACTCTTCCAAGTCTGTCTCTTCAGTGGCATCTTCAAACAGATCATATCCAGTGTATGTAACCTCATCTACATTTTCAAAGGCAGCAAGAGCCATCTCTATAGCTCTACCTCCATTCCATGTGCCTGTCTCTACAAATGTCTGAGGCTTATAGTATCTAATAATATCAGCCAACATCTTAGTACGATTAGGTCTGATGTCTGGTGGTACTAGATCTTCAGACAATGGGAATACTCTATTTCCCTCACTATCCCTCATTGCTCTGTTACTCTCTTCAAGATCTGTAAGATAATCTCTGAATGGAGTAGCAAACAATCCCTTCTTGGTATTGGATGGAGTAAGAGTATGCACCCTCATACCATGTGCTCTGTATATATTCAATAGTCTTTCAAAGATAAAAGCATCATGCCATTCTCTATAGGATAGTATCTCACCACTCTCATAAGCTCCACGTAGATCACCTAAGATATCCAATGGAGATTGATGATCCAAATTAAAGGCCATGAAGGATGGATCACTATATCTATCTGGTATATCATCTGTTGTATCACCACTTAGATGTACTATATCAGATCCTTTGGGAAAGAACTCATGCATATAATCAGCAGTAAGATCAGCCACTGGTATGATATTAGTATTCATCCACAATAACCATCCACCTTCTGTAGTCTTCTCTGCTATGGAGAAGGATTCTTCTGTAAGAGCAAATACTTTAGGTGCAGTCAGTAGTGTATCTATACGCCAGTTGTAATCCAGTGTACCATTCTCAGTACCATTGTGTACATCCATGTCCTTCTGAAAATCTTTAAAGCCTTCCACTTCCTCAAGGTTTTTATACTCAATACAATCGGGAAGATCGTAAGCTGTTATATCACATTCAAAATAGTAAGCTGTTAATTTAATATCTGGATGCCAGTACTTGGCAACCCTTTCAAACATCTGATGTGCATGGTCGTTAAGAGAGTTCTCATTGAATGCTGTAACTACATTTATCTTTGTCATTAAGTTCTTGCCTTTATTAAATAATCTACTTCACCATCTACCATGCCATTAGCCTGTAACCATCTGGCATCATTAGTCCACTCGACTGCATACTTTGCATCCACCTTACCTCTACATTGCCAACCTTCAAACCAAGGTCCACCTGTTGTAAAGTGTACATTCTTTGCTTCAAGGTTTTCTGGGGAGTGACCATCCAACCAGTTCCATTCTTCAGGGATACGTCCTATGTCTGCTTCCTTATCAGGTAGCCACTCAAAGCCATGCAACCATCTACCTGATTGTGTATTGATATCATCTATGGTGAGGTTCTTATGAGCCTCGTGAGCACAGTTAAACATTATAAGACTTGACCAATTCTTTCTACGGTATGGTTCTTGTACCTTATTATCCATCTTACTACTAGCTTCTGGTTCATACTCATGATGTACACACCACAGAGGATAGTAATCTAAATTACATATATCAAAGAGGTCTGCCACATCTGTCCTCATATACATATCACAATCCATATACAGAGCCTTGCCTTCAAACATATTCAGAAATGGAACGAGAAATCTGGTAAAAGAAAAGTCAGTGGAGAAAGGACGGCCATCAATAATATCATATCTCTGACCGTCCATAGTAGAGAACTCTCTTCGATACAGTCCCATACGTTGGACCACATCTAATCGGATAGGTACTACTCTTATTGGTTTCGTTGTTATACGTTCCAACGAAAACTTTAAAACTTGGTAGGCCATATCCTCTTTCGGGTCATAGCCAATATAGACTGTATTCATGGAGTCTCCTTAGTTAACAGTTATTTTTCTTGGTCTTTGTTCTTCAGGGATATTCTGCTTCAATCGAATATGGAGTACCCCATCGGTAAGATCAGCCCCTTCGACTTCAACCGTGTCGTTAAGTACGAACTTCCTCTGGAATGCTCTCCTAGCAATTCCCTTGTGAACATAGTCAGAGTTATCATGTCTATCACTTGCATCTCCAGCTATTGTTAAGTTACTTTCTTTAACCTCAACATTAATCTCATCCTTGGTGAAACCTGCGAGAGCCATCTCTATACAGTATACGTCCTCACCTGACTTAACAATGTCATACGGAGGATACCCTCCATCGGTACGTGCTGGAATATTTGCCAGCATTCTGTCGAACCCAATAAAATATCTAGGCCACATATCATTATTTAACATATCATTCTCCTTTATCTAGGAACCCATTATGGCATTCCATTACGTTATTGTCTCACATATTCAGTCATATGTCAAGAACTTTTATACCGCCAGAGTTCTTCCTTACTATATCATTATGATTTAGCTCACTCCAATATATCTCCAGCCCACTGACACATTCATCAAGACTTGTGAACATATGATACTCTCCCGGTGGTACTACGGTAAAGTCTCCAGCATGTAGCATAGTCTGATCCACTAGATCATAGTCATTCTTCCACCGTTCTATCTGTAGCTTACCAGAAATAACATAGAAAGCATTGAACTTTGTCTGATGCTTATGTAATGAGCAGTAGGATCTTGGCTTTATATATATCTGATGTACTTCAATAGCAGGGCTTTTCAGCAGGTCTATTGTGTTGCCCCATACTTTACCTTCCTTCATGTGATATCCACCAGCTCACATACACCAGCAGTACAAGCAAGTTCCTGTGATCCTGTAGTATTATCTTCCTTCTCAAACTCTGTGAGCAAGGACCAATCAATACGTTTCTTTGGCATATTCTTCATTGCTTTGGTATACTCCTCTTTGTTTATCTCCTGATAGGGAGCTTGTTTATAATTGTGGTCAGAATAAGGCAGGAATGAGACACCAGATAAATGATCAAAGTTATCCCAACACCATGCTCCTACCTGTATCCATTCTCGTTCCTTCACAGAGACAGTAACACTTGGCTTGTGTTCACACCAATGCTCTGCATATACCTTCCATATCTCCAGTTGTTCTATGGCACTCAGATCATTTCTGAATTTAGATTTAGGATCTATCTTAACAGGGAAGGAAAAGACAGATACATTATCTGGACTTGTGACATCTGGTTCATTAGGTATACCATGTTCCTTCATGAATTGTGTCAAAGGATCAAGGTTATCTGCCCGAACAGTACGGATATAGAATGGTGCATGTCTGGTATGTATACCACTGGCACTATCCACCAACTGACTGACAGTACCAGATGGTTTCACACAAGTAATAGCTGTAGAATGTGGGATGCCTAGTTTCTCTGCCCACTTCTTATTCGTTGTTACAGCTACGTTACGTAGATATTTAAGATTGTCTTCCAGATAAGGAACAGTGGCAGAGTATGCTAACCTTTGTGGTGAGGAATGCAACAACTTACAATCCATTATACCTGTAAGAGATACACCCAACAGTCTTTCTTCTTCGGTATTAGTTATCCATCTCTTTCTAAGATAACCAAAGTTAGTAAGTGTTGCTTGAATTGTACCCAACAAGGTAGCTATACGTATCTTTCTTGCCAATGAATTACGATCATCTTGTGCTTTACATACTACCTCTGTCAGATTACAGAATTGATTGGGACGTAGTATAATCTCTGAGCAAGGATTAGTACCAAAGTCTATATCCCAAGCTCTACGTTTATTCTGTGCTGCCTTCTGTTGTGCTGACTCACGGTTAAAGATACCTCGTTCACCACTCTTACTCTCATATAAGGACTGCCACTCATTCATGAAGACACCAGTGTCAGGACGGTTGGTATACACGGCAGAGTTATTAGCCAAAGCTCGTTGAGGATCAGTATTAAACCAAGCACCAGACTTGGCTGCTCTCATACGATCATCCGATAGATTGGACAAAGATATGAGAGCAGACCTACGTACACCACCCACTACAACGACCTCACCTACCTTGCAAACTATATCATGACACTCTATGGAATTAAGTTTCCTACCTCTGGCTTCTTCAAACTTACGTATGGTAAAGTCAAACAGATCCACCAATGGTTGAGGACCACTGGCTCTGCCTCCAAAAGTTTTCAATCGGGAACCAGCAGGACGTACCTTACTCACATCTATCTTGGGTATTCTATTTGTATATAGGAAGGATATAAGATCCTTGAATGCTCTGGCCCATCCTTCTTTGGAGTCAGCTACGCTAAGAACATCATCTGTCTTCTCAAATTCTACGTCTGGTATCGTAGGAAGCTGGTTAATATACTGTCTCTCAACAGAGAATCCTACTCCTGTCCCATTCATTAAGATATATAGTATCTCATCAAAGGACTTTGGATTATCCACTGGTATATAAGAACAGTTATATCCAGCTATGTTCTCTCTCTCCAGTGCAGGACCAGCAGCCATCATTGCTCTCATGCTAGGCATCACCTCAAGATTAAGAATAGCATTACGTATCATACTCCAATCCTTAGTATCAAGTTGATCCTTAACACCAAGGTTTGTTTCGACATGTACTTTAAAGAAAGTAATTAATCTATTAACAGTTTCATCCCATGTTTCTCTACGACCTTCCTCTTCCAGCCATCGGGAGTATCTGGACAAGTAAATAAAGTTCTGATACTCAGTCGGTAAGCTCATCATTTCCTCCCTTTCTTTTTCTTGCCATATAAAAGTTCTATCTCTAAGTCTATATAATGTTGTGCCTTCTGTAAATCTTGTAGCCCTTCGCCTTTCACACGATATCTTGTAAGATACTTAACTGCATTACCTACATTCCAGCTAAGTTTATTAGCTACTATATATTCATTTGGTTGTATGGTCAAGTTCTTATAATGATCACCACCAACCTGACGTTCTCTAGCTCCTTTAGTCATAGTCTAAGTTCCTCTCTAAATATTTTATTGCTCTTTGTAATAACTCAACACTATCCTTTAATTTACCTATCCCTGAATTACAGTTCTCACAAAGCCATCCCCTAAATTGTTTTGTACTATGACAATGATCAAGAACCCATGATGTTCCATTCCTACGTTTAATTCCCCGTCTTGAAGTATTACAGATAGGACATCTATAATCCTCGTTTGGATATCTATTCTTTAATCTAAGTATTCTAATGGTAGTAACATTTTCATTAGTACATACTTTGCACTGGCCCCGTCTTCTTTTGTACATAGTAGGATGAGTTGGAAAGTCACTTAATGGTTTTGTCTTATTACAATCCGTACATGTTCTAACATTGTCATCCTCTAATTCTATTAGACTAGCCTCTGTAAAAAAATCTAGCTGATCTATGTCATTCACCTTCCTTCTCCGTTAGTATGTTATAGATCTTATAAATTATATTCTTCTGCTTCTTTGAATGCATAGCAGTAAGAGCAAAGCTCCTCATCTTAGATGGCTCTATACCTGCACCATCGCATATAAATTC
>VTLG01005072.1_pt1 | contig 10311 bp, 10 predicted proteins | sample 4694571 | NCBI WGS metagenome assembly VTLG01 (sample SAMN12604809, study PRJNA352737) | marine metagenome | biome: ENVO:00000447; feature: ENVO:00000209|ENVO:00000569|ENVO:01000036; material: ENVO:00002151; isolation source: viral sequences binned using virsorter ... | reverse complement strand
CAGCTCGGCTTTATCTGGTGCCGAGTGAATCATATTGAGAAGAGTAGTTTTCCCCTCGCCGTTATAAGTTGGATTAGTTCCTTGGCTCATTTAAATTATTTCCTTGTAGTTCTTTTGTTGTTTTCTCTCTCAACGACTTCAACTTTCATAGGTGGCTGAACTAGAGGTACTTCTTCCCAGCCTACAAATCCCGGATCGCTAGCTTTAGGCAAATATGGCTCTCCGCCATTCTTAGGAAGAGTCTTTTCAATTGTAAGCTGTTTTAGCTGTTCATTGGGAACGAGCATCTTACTTCTGCGATCTGTCATGTAAAAAACAGTATTACGAATTCCGACGCGAACTATACGTGCTTGACGACCAGAAATATAAATAATGTCATCGTTATTAAAATCATTTCCCATAAACACGAGAACGCCTTGAACAAAATTCATAATCATGTCTTTTGCCATAATTGTTATTATCGCAACAAGAAGTAGCCAGCCGTAATCACCCACCATTTGCTGAGCGAATGTTTCTGCTTGCTCTTTAGAAATTCCTTCTCCTATAACGTTAACGATTTCTGAAGGCGCTATGTTAGTAACCTCATTCATAACTTTTATAATAATTACACCAAATTAAGTGTAAAATATAGACGATGGCAAAAGTTAAACGTACGGGAGACTTTGAGTCTCTTGAGGTAACGGACGGTAAGGTCAAAATTCATCAAAGAGAGCCTATTAAGCCAAAAGATAATTTTTATATAGATGAACTCCCTTGGACAGAAAAACAAAAACGATTTATAGAACTATCTCTTGATAAGAATACTAGATTAATATTATGCAAGGGACCAGCAGGAAGCTCTAAGACTCTAACCGCGGTTTATTCTGCGCTTCAATTATTAAATAACTCTAAAGTATCAGATGTTATTTATATGCGTTCTGCTGTAGAAAGCTCTGATTCTCGTTTAGGTTTTCTTCCCGGAGATGCAGATGAAAAACTTCACTATTACAACTTACCGTTCATGGATAAGCTAGATGAACTATTAAGCGAAGAAACTGTAAAAAAACTGCAAAAAGAAAAAAGAGTATCTATCCATCCTGTAAACTTCGCTAGAGGTATGAGTTGGAACAGCAAAGCTATACTTCTCGACGAAGCTCAGAACAGTTCCTTTCGAGAGATAGTCACAGTTCTCACGAGGATAGGTAAATATTCGCGCTGTTTTATCATGGCAGACCCAATGCAGACTGATTTAAAAAACGGCAACAGAGGGGGATTTGAGAAGCTTTACGGAGCTTTTGACGATGAGGATAGCAAGTCTATGGGTATTCATACTTTCGAATTCGACGAAAGTGATATTGTTAGATCCGAGCTTACGAAGTTTATAGTAACAAAAGTTAATCAGATTCCTCTTTAATCCAACCTGCTTTTTTAATTATTTTAGCCAATCTAGGAGCGTACTTTCTTACATCTTTTTCTGGAATATCCCAGAAGAAGGCGTGAGTCACTTCTTCTATTAAGACGCTCAAAGACCTGTTTTCCTTAAGAGTTGGGTCTATGAGAATTTTTGGATCTTTAACTAAAGGGTTGCAACAGAGGCCATCAGCGTTATAGCTACGATGGGGTTTCCTCCATTTAATTTCATATTCCACACCTTCACAGTTGGAAAACTTTATATTTTCCATAATAATTCTTACACTTTTTTTTGTATATTTTAAAAAAAGTCGTAAAATATATAGTGTAAGTAATTTAATGAAGATATATTGTAGTCATTGTGGAGCCGGAACTTCTTATTCTATGCAAAAGCCTAAGTTTTGCGGAAGCTGCGGTAAGCCTTACATGGGTTCTACTGCGAAAACTGAATCTGTAAGCAAAATGATCCAGCAAGTAGAAGAAGATCACGATGAGGAAGATGACTTCGAGGTCGAGATTGATGCTCTTCAATTTGATTTTAAAACTTATGGGTCGAATGTTCATAAGTTAGGAGATATAATTGGCAGTTCAAACGAAGATGATGCTGAAGAGTCTAGGGAGAAAGACTCAAGTTACACAAAAAGAAATATAGAACAGGACTTCTTAAATGATGCTGGAAGCATAAAGAAGTTCTAGCATGCCAAGAAAAAAGAAGCTTAAGTTTGAAGACTGTATTGAGTCTATTGATACTGAAATAAGTAAAAGGAGAAGCAGGTGGAACTTAACTGCTTTGTCATGGATGGATTTTGATGATGTTTCTCAAATAATCAGAATCCACATTTTTAAAAAATGGCATTTATACGATCAGTCTAAATCTTTAGCTCCTTGGGTAAATACTCTGATTTCAAATCAGATAAAAAATTTAATCAGAAATAATTATGGAAATTATTGCAGGCCCTGTCTAAAATGCGCTGCGGCGGAATCAGATTCTTTATGTTATATTTACGGAACTCAAAGTTCTTCGTGTCCTTTATTTGCGCAATGGGAGAGAACGAAAAAAGCAGCGTATCTTACCAAATTACCTACGCCGCTAGAGACAGTTGAGCATGAAACAGAAAAGTTAGAGCTGCAAGAATTCAATTTTGATTCGGTGTTATTAAGACTAAACGCTCAGCTCAAAGCGAAATTAAAACCAAATGAGTGGATAGTCTATGAAAATTTATATTTAGAAAATAAAACAGAACAGGAAGTGGCGAAAATCTTAGGGTATAAAACTTCGGAAAAGAATAGAAGCCCGGGCTACAAACAAATAAAAAATATTAAAAAATCAATAATAGAGAAAGCAAAAGAAATTATCTCTGAAAATATTAACATATGAAGAAGAAAGTAATAGTATTGACTAAAGAGCAGATGTCTCTAGTAGACAAGTTGTATGATGTAGACGGAGTTACTGCCATCAAAGAACTAGTAGAAAAAGTTTTTCCTGATATAGAAGAAAAGTACAGAGACGGTCGAAGTGCATACGGTAAAGCCATAAAAGAATATTTAGCTTCCAGAGGAAAGAAAACCGTGGCTACTTCTGATTATGTAAAAAAAGAGTACGAGCTTTCTCAGGAAGAAAGAGACTTTCTTTATAACAACTGCTCCACTATGAAGATAACTGACATGTGCGAGACTTTGTATGAAGAAAGAGTAGCTCCATTAGACAGGAGATATAAGGCTTGCAGCGAATTTGTTAAAGGGATAGACGGTAAAGTTGTGCTTTCTGAAATAGTTAAAGAAGTTTCCCCAAGCGATTATCTTCCTCCTAAAAATGAATCAAAAGCTATAGCTAGAATTAATAAATACGTTCACGAAGGAATAGATAAAACAAATTTAAAAGCTTCAGATAAAAAAAATATTTCTAGACTAATTGCTTACATGCACACCTATAGGTTTTTGCATCAAATATCCAATTATACATCCCAGAATAATAGAGAGCTTTTTGAAAGTAGCTTTGTTAGATACACTCACGACAAACCGGACTTAACTCAAGAAGAAGTTGATCAGTACATCGTGCTGTCAGCTGAAGTTGTTATAGCCTCTAATATTCAAGTTAGAGTGGAAAGATTACAAGAGCTGCTTGACCAGTCCGCAGAGGAAACCGAAGGCAAGAAAATGGCGATGAGCTTGGTAGAATCTATCAACACTGCTCAAACAGAATACAATCAGTGTGTTAACAGGCAGACTAAACTTCTAAATGAACTAAAAGAAAAAAGAAGTCAAAGGCTTAGTAAGCAGATAAAAGAAAACGCTTCTATTCTAAACTTAGTTGAAATGTGGAAAGATGAAGAGTCTCGCCATAAAATGATTAAACTTGCTGAAATTAGAAAGAAGGCTTTGGAAGAAGAAGTTGAACGCTTGTCCTCCATGGATGAAATAAAATGTAGAATTATGGGCTTAACAGAGGAGGAAGTCTTGAATGGTTAAGTGCGAAGAGTGTGGTAAAGAATTTCCATCCGAAAGAAGCCTTCATGCTCATCTAAAAAGTCATAAGCTGAAAGTTAAAGATTATTACTATAAACATTTCCCTAGAAGAGATAAATACGATAATCAATTAATTAATTTTATAAATAAAGAAAGTTACTTCGCAACTGACTTTAACAATAAAAACAATTTAAAAAAATGGATGTCTCATGTCGAGCCGTCTGAAGCAAAAGAGTATTTTAAAAATTTTCTTTCAGGCAGAAAAAAGAAGAAAGATTTAGAGTTCGCGCCTTGTCAAGTTGAGCTTAGGTCTTTAATGAGTCCTTCCGTGTCCTACTACGAAAAAGTTTTTGGGGACTATAACGAAATATGCAATGAAGTTGGACTCGTGAATAAATATGAGACAATATCAGAGCCTCTTAGTTATTCGCCGGAAAACTATGAAGAGGAAAAAATTTACATAGATACTCGAGAACAAAATCCTTTAGAGATAGAAGATTATCCAACAGAAATAAAAGGTTTAAAATATGGAGACTATGCTCTTAGCAATAAAGACAAAACTTGCAATTGCTACATAGAAAGAAAGTCTATTCAAGATTTAGTAGGAACTCTAAGCGGAGGCTACGAAAGGTTTTGCGACGAAATAGAAAGAGCTGAAACAGAAGATGCGAATCTAATAGTTTTGGTTGAAAGCGATTATAATTCAAGTTTAAGATTTCATAAACTAAAAAGAACTTATAAAAAAATTAGAACGAACCCTCAGCATATTTTTCATAACATCAGGACTATAATACAAGAATATCCAAACGTTCAATTTCTATTCGTCAAAGATAGAAGTGAATCTGTAAGAGTTATGAAAAGGATATTTTTTAGCAACTGCAGATATAAAGAAGTAGATTTGCAGTACGCTTACGATTTAAAATTATTATGAGAGGTAAAATTGAATTAACTTACGAGCAAGCTTTACTTGTTTTATTTTTTATAATTTTAATTGCATATTTAGATTAATGTGGTACGCTCACGAAAAATACAAAAGAGATGTTAAAGACACGAATTTAGAGCTCTTAGACCTAAAAGGAGAGCTCGATTCTAAACAGGCTAAAATATCTTTAGCGAAGTTTCTTAGGGCAAATCTAGGATTCACAGTAGAGTTAATATCTGGAATAAAACTAGCGCCTTTTCAAGAGGTAACTTTAAAAGGATTCTTTAATAGGAACTTTAACATGTGTGTCTGGGGGCGCGGATGCGGTAAGACTTTTATCGCATCCGTGTACTGCTTTCTTCAATGTATCTTTGAGCCAAATACAAAAATTCTTATAGCTGGTCCAACATTTCGTACTGCTAGATTTATATTTCAAAACTTAGAAAAGATAGTGGATACTAAAGGGGCAGAATTACTAGCTCAGGCTTTCGGAGCTAAGTCTAAACGTAATGATCAATTTGAGTGGAGAATAAATGGAGGCAGCATTACGGCAATTCCTTTGAGCGGTGAAAAAATTCGTGGGTTCCGTGCTAATATTTTAGTGCTGGACGAGTATCTTTTACTTCCAGAGGATACTATTAAAACTGTACTGATGCCATTCTTAGTTGCGCCACAAGACATGGCTGAAAGAATTAGAGTTAGAGAGATAGAAGATGGCTTAATTAAAAACGGAAAGATGGAAGAAAAAGATAGGATGGTGTTCGAGAATAAATCAAAAATGATAGCGCTTTCTTCTGCGAGTTATAGCTTTGAAAATTTATACAAAACATACAAGGAGTGGATAGGAAACATTTACTCTGATGATGTATTAGACTCTAAGTATTTCATATCGCAAATGGGCTACGACTCTGTACCGGAAGATATGATAGATAAAACTATTATCGAAGAGGCTCAGTCAGGAGGCTCGTCTAATTCTTCTTTTCAGCGAGAGTATTGCGCTCAGTTCACAGACGGGAGTGATAGCTATTTTAGTGCAAAGAAGATGCATGAGTGTACGGTCCCAGATGGGGAGTCTCCTCATACTTTACTTGTTGGTAATCCGGAGAAGGAGTATATACTTGGTATAGACCCCAGTTTTAGTAACAGTCCTAGTTCTGATTATTTCGCGATGTCGCTTTTAGAGCTAGATGAAGGATCGTATACTCTAGTTCATTCTTACGCTGTGGCTGGTGGAGATTTAAAAAATCATATCAAGTATTTATTTTATCTTTACAAGCATTTTAATATAAAAATGATAATTATAGATAATGCTGGTTATCAGTTTATTGATAGTGCAAATGAATCAGAGCTATTTAGAGAAGCTGGTCTTGCAATAAAGTTTTTTGATTTTAATACGGAAAAGCAGGGAGTAGCATACGACAATGAACTTAAAAGAGTCAAGAGAGTTTATAGCCCTAAAGATGATATAGTTTGTTTTAAGCAAGTATTTAGTTCTGAATTTTTAAGAAACGCCAATGAGTATTTACAGTCTTGCATAGATCATAAAAAAATATTTTTCGCGTCCAGAACCGCAGCATACGGCAGTTTCTTTTCAAAAGTTTCTTCTAGTAAAATTCCATTAAAGCTTACTCATTTTGAAGATATCGGCGAAATGATAGAGACTCAAGACGACTTAATCTATCAAACAAAGAAGCAGTGTGCGCTAGTAGAAGTAAAATCAACTGCGAAAGGGACTCAGAGTTTCGATTTACCACAGCATTTAAGAAGAAGCAACTCTGCTAACAGAGCAAGAAAAGATAACTATACAACATTAATGTTGGGAAACTGGGCCGTCAAAGCCTATAATGATATGAAAAAGCAAAAAGTCGAAGAAGTTAATACGACTTTTGTTCCAAGGATGATTGATTAAGTGTAATTTAAAGTTAAAATGGCAGTTAAAAGAAAAGCTAAGAACGAAAACTCCGTTAACGAGCCTTTAATGGCGGGTGGAGATTTTATTGAGACTGTCGCCTCTACCAGATCGCGGCGTAATAAAGCTGGGTCTATAGAACGTACAGATAGATACCGTAATATTGACGACGGGATAATTCCGTTTAGATATTCCCAAGGCATAACAAATAATTCTAGCTTAGATATAAGAGACACTATAGTCCTTTGTCAAAAAGCTTATTACAACTTCTCTGTATTTAGAAATACAATTGATTTAATGACAGAGTTCTCCATGAGTGATATTTACTTCACTGGAGGTAGTAGGAAATCCAAAGAGTTTTTCGAAGCTCTGCTAAAAAAAGTTAACATAAATAACCTTCAGAGTAAATTTTTTAGAGAATATTACAGATCAGGAAATGTTTTCATTCATAGGTTTGACGCAAATGTTTCTCAAGCTGACGTTACTAAAATGACGCAAACGTTTGGGCTAACCTCCGAAGCTTCTTTTTCTTTGCCTGCTAGATATATTATTTTAAATCCTGCCGACATACAAATATCAGGAAATATTACTTTCGCCACAGGAGAGTTTAGGAAAATACTTTCTGATTATGAATTAGAAAGATTAAGGAACCCTAAAACCGAAGAAGATAGACAAGTCTTAGAAAGCTTAGATCCAGAAGCTGTAAAGCAGATTAAGGGCCAAGGTGGCAAGAAGCCCGGTTACAATGCCGTGTCCATTCGTTTGCCGATGGAAAAAATGACCGCTGTTTTTTATAAAAAGCAGGATTATGAGCCATTTGCTGTCCCTATGGGATATCCAGTCCTAGAGGATATAAACTGGAAGCAAGAAATGAAGAAGATGGACATGGCTCTTACTAGAACCACAAACCAAGCCATCTTGTTAGTGACGATGGGCGCTGAGCCTGAGAAAGGCGGAGTTAACCAAAAGAATCTTCTGGCAATGCAAAAGCTTTTCGAGAACGAATCAGTAGGCAGAGTCTTGATTTCTGATTATACTACAAAAGCTCAATTTGTTATACCTGACATTGCAGGGATACTTGACCCTAAAAAATATGAAGTATGTAATCACGACATACAAATGGGATTAAATAATATTCTTCTGAGTGACGAAAAGTTTGCTAACTCCAGTATAAAAGTTCAGGTATTTATGGAAAGGCTGAACGAAGGCAGAAAAGTCTTTATTAATGATTTCCTAATTCCGGAAATAAAAAGACTGTCTAAAGAGATGGGCTTTAAAAACTATCCTACTCCGCACTTCGAAGATTTAGACTTAAGAGATAATTCTATTTATGCTAGAGTATATAGTAGGCTAATAGAGTTGGGCGTACTTACTCCAGAAGAAGGTATACAAGCTATCGAGTCTGGCCGCATGCCGACAGTTGAAGAGTCTTTGGAGTCTCAGCAGAAGCTCAAAAGTTATAAAGATGATGGATTGTATGAGCCAGTCTTAGGAAATAAACCTCCCAGAGATGTACCTAACCAAAAAGCTAAGCCTGTCCCTCAGCAAAAAGGAAGGCCGGAGGGCACTGGAGTTCCAAAAGAAACTGATACAAAAAATCCAATAGGCCTAAAAGCGGATAAGCAGACAAGATTTAGTTTGACAAAGATTCAAGACAACCTTGGGCTAGCTGATAAATTAAATTTAGAAGTAGAGTCTGCTTTAAGACAGCTTCACAATAGAAAGCGCCTAAATAAAACTCAAAAAGAAATTGCCCAACAGATTTCTAATATCGTAATCCATAATGAGGATCCAGAAAATTGGTTAGCTAAAGCAGGAAGATATGCAGCAGAGCCAATAGACAGAAATGAGGACAGAGTAAAAGAAATTCAATCTATAGCTTACGAGCATCAAGTAGATGATTTTCTTGCTGGTATACTTTACTGCAGTAAGTATGATGGAGAATAATGTCAAGAGTTATTTACAATGTAGAGGCGCTTTTTGTAGGCCCATCTGGTCATAACTTTTTAAGCTATATCGGAGGCAGTCCTAATAGCGATTATTCAAATCCTTTACAGACTCATAATTTAATTAAACAACTAGATAGAGTACAGAATCTATCTTATGATATTAGCATACCTCACACTCAAATAAATCAACTGAATACTAGATCAGTATTAGGTAGGCCAATTATTAATCCGCCAGAGGTAAACTTTACTTTTAGTTATTTAGTGGCAGATGTTTCAAACGAAGCTAAGCTCGGACTGTATGTCAACTATCCCCAGTACGAAGAGCCCTTTAGTGGCGCGCCATTTTACGAAAGTAATACAGGCCACACTTTACTTTCTGGTTTTGTTGATGAGGAGGAGCATAAAGAATTTTATTATCAAAGTGGTAGCTATGACCCGTTCTTCCCATCTAAAACTTATAAAGACAGAAAGAATTTTTACTTAGCCTTGCGCTCAGACCATGCTGACATTTACACGGGAGAAAAAATAGAGGACTTAACTAAGAGAGATCCGCAACAACCTTCCGATCCAAATGCAACTGGATATAATGTTGTATCTTTCGGAAGGTGTTATATGACTTCTTATTCTACAGAGGCATCTGTAGGGAGCTTTCCAAGGGCAGATCTGAGCTATGTTGGAGAAAACATAATGTTTGAAACTAGCGGGAGCGGTTTTTTATCTCCAATGATAAACCCTAAGAGCGGAAACCAATTTGAAGGTATGAATTCCGTCATACCTAAAAGAATAGAAAGGAATCCAATATCAGTAGTTCGTCCGGGAGATATAAATTTTACAGTCGACGCTTTTTATGTGCTAGGGATAGACTTTGCAAACCTTCATTTAGAATCGTATGTAATATCTTTTGACATACCTAGAGAGACTGAAAGTAATTTAGGGTATAAATTTCCTATTAGCAGAAAAGTAAATTTCACTGCCCCTGTAACTATAAATATTGCGGGTACTGTAGAAAAAATGAGCTCCGGATCTTTAATAGACTTAGTTAATTTAAATCAAGACTATAACTTTACTATAACGTTGGACATGCCGCAAACTTGCGATACCCCAAATACAGGGGAGCCAATTCATGCCGGAGTCACTCCTTTTGAGACAAGAGAAGATGAATTAATTAGATATTCTTTTAATAAGGCTAAATTAGACGGATTTAATTATGATACTTCAATAGGCGAAAACAAACAGTTTACGGCGAGTTTTAGTACGGAGATAGATCCAGATGATTTATCTAAAGGCTTATTCATAAGCGGTTTTTTAGCAGATCAAAAATTAGAAGAGTTTCATCTATTGGAGACTACTGGAGCAATGGATGGAGGAACAGGAGATTTTGAAAGATTTCATTTAGAGCTAGAAGAATCAGATGCACTCTTAGTCGATAACTACATACCACTGCATTAAAAAAGTGTATAATATAGAAGGAATAAGGCATGGCCAATAAAAAAATATCTCAGCTTTCTCAGATATCCCCGGTGCCAACTGGAGGGTTAATGATCGTAGCTAACTCCGGAGTTAGCCGAAGCGCTAGCGTGAAGGATATAGCGGATGCTGTCGCTTCTACTAATACTACTTTTTCAGGACTTACAGATACCCCGGATGGAATTAGCGGCGATATGTTTGTTGTTGGT
>VTLG01016074.1_pt1 | contig 10312 bp, 12 predicted proteins | sample 4694571 | NCBI WGS metagenome assembly VTLG01 (sample SAMN12604809, study PRJNA352737) | marine metagenome | biome: ENVO:00000447; feature: ENVO:00000209|ENVO:00000569|ENVO:01000036; material: ENVO:00002151; isolation source: viral sequences binned using virsorter ... | reverse complement strand
TTGTTTTGAACTTGCAATGTAGCTGCGACTAGATTACTTACATCTGAGCCACCTACTTCTACATCAAGCAAAGGTTTTGTGGGAGTTCGTGTGGTACTTGAAGAAACCAAGTTACCAGGAAGCGAAAAGCTTTCATCTCCTACTCTTTCTAGTTTTTTACCGCTACCACTTACTGCTAATATAAGTGGACTACCTTTATCAAACCTAAACTCTCCTTGAGTTATTACACAGCCTTCTATTTTTAAAGTCTGATTGTTTGAGACTATATACATATCAAAAGATTTTAATAGTTGTTCTCCTGATGATGTATCATAATCTGTTAAAAGATCTAGCACGATGTTTTCATCTTTCTCTTTTGTTAGATGAACTTCAAAGCTAAAATTGGCAGGATTTGCTTTTGTTATACTCGTTCCTTGAAACATCTTTGTCTGATCGTGCAAAGTCTTAACTTCGTATGCATCTTCCGCAAATGTTTGTGAGAACGAAAGGTTGGGAGTAATCTTTACATTGTATCGATTACTCCCATAATGTATATGGAGTTGACTTTCTCTTAGAAAGTTAAACCCCGACATGGTTATACTGCGCTACTACCAGTTTTGGCGTACCCAGTTTCACTAAAGACTTTAGCGCCTTTAGCTTTAACCACCATTTCGTCACCTGTTGATAGGTTACTACCTAGAGCCATAAATTCGATATTTGTTGAAATAACATCTGCTACTTCAATGACAGGTATCTGTATATGTGCTTTTGGTATATCAAACTCAATTACAGGAGTAGCAGAACTTCCACCACCCATAAATAAGCTCATATTAAATGAGTTTGTAACTAAGTTTGTTGCTGCTGATAAATTCTTTAATAGCTCATTAGAACCATTAGATTTTGTATCAAGATAGCAATTTAGTGTTCCAGAGACTTGTCTTGTTCCTGTAAACGAACCAATAGGCTGGTCAACAATTCCAAGAGTTTCTGGAGTCAAGTAAGTAATATTATTGGCTACTGTTATAGACCCACCAATAATACTGATGTCATAAGCTGCAACTGCATCTAAACCACCTGCAGATGCTCCTCCACCTTGTACTGCATTAGATAGAGTTAATGCTGATAACTTATTTCTAAGATAATCTGCGTCATTTGTTCCACTAACATCAACAAAGTTGAATTTTTCTACGCTTGTAGTAATTGATGCTTTACCACTTCCTGATACAGTAAATTCATTTGCTTTAGAAGGATCTTCTATAGCGCCTGCCTGTGAATCAGTTAATTGGTCGATACTTGTTGCATTACCAGACCAACTTAAAGTTGCAATTCCATCTATAGAGAAGTCAATCTCTACTTGGTTAACTTGACATTCATTAAGTCTGTAAGTTGTATTTTCTAGTGCAAAATAGATTTGTAGTTTTAACAACTCGTGAGCATCTGATGCTAGAAAATCTACATCAGCTGTTGAAGCAGTATATGTAATACCTGAGTTAGTAGTTGCACCACTATTGGTATCTTTATCTGCAGTTGTCATGACTTGTCCTGACAATGCTGCCCATAAAATATTTTCTGCATAGTCCATAGTATCAGCTGCTCTGAAACTATTTGCTCCATGCTTAAATGGTCTTGCATAAGTTTGGAAAGACCACTCTGCAGGTGCTAAAGAGTCATTAAATCTCTTTGAACCCCTGTTTGGAGCTGAACCAGCTTCACTGATTGTTACATCAGTACTCTCGTTTGCTTGGGAAAAACTATAACCATCTAATACACCAATTTTAAAAGTATTTGCGTCTCTTTCATTACCTTTAAATAGTCCTAAGGCTGTTCTAGCACCGTCAAAAGTTGTGTCTGCTGTACTAACGCCATCAGCCGCACAAGCAAAACTTGTACCTGATCCTGTTGTTGCACTTTGTGTAAATGCTTGACCATCTGAGTGTCCTGAACCTCTAAAGTTATTCATAACAGCTACTTTAGTAACTGCTCCTGCATTAACTGCCGTAACAACTACTTTAGAGCCAGAGCCTGATCCACCAGTTAAAGTGATAACATCACCTACTGCGTGGCCAGATCCTGCGGTTACAGTATCCACAGCTATCAAACCTCCAGTACCACTACTTGCCTTAACACCGTTTACGGTACTAACAAATACTTTGGTATTTCTCGATAGATTTAAAGCCATTGCTTTCTCCTATTTATTTCTTTGGAAAGGATTCCGCGTGATATTAATCAGCGTTATCGTCTCCTAATATCGTACTTCGACTACCATTTCACCGATACCTAAAGGTTGAATTACTCCTTCATCAGTACCAATTGATTCAATTGTTAATGAAGTTGTTGATTCATTCGGATTCACAGTGTCATCATACACTAAAGCATCATTCTCGTCAATAATCCTTTCGATATCTTCGAGCAATAATGCAAGTTCTTCTTGAGCATCTTCTTCATTATGAACGTATGCTCTTACCGTTAAAGTTAAAAATCTCCACTTGTAGCCATCAGGTAAATATTGTCTACTTTCATCTCCTGCAACTACACACACTTTAGGATATTGTTCTATTTCATCTAAGAACAGCATTTTTGATGTTACATTTTCAAATACATTTGTTTTGAAAGGGTGGTTACCATCAATCTCTTTTAGCTTTTCTGCTAAAGATACTGCTATTTTCTTTCTTGCTGTTCTATATGTTGGCATTATTCTTTCCTAAGTGTAAATTTTTGTTCTGTATACTGCATTGCCAAATTTCTTATACTCTTTGTTATGAGAGTTTTAGGATTGTATCCTGTTGGCCACTGTCTTGGTCCTTCATTCTCAAAAGTTTCATAAGGACTAAGCATGTAAGTGTATTTTCCAACTAGTGTTTTCGGCCCTTGCCTTAATTCTGTTAGTGTTACACTGTTTGAAAACCTACCTGTTTGATTTCTAAGTGCAGGTCTCCCCATATTTCTTCTTACTTCTGCTGGTAGTCGCTGATTTATTTTCATTCTCAGCTTATTTATGTCTCTATTACGAGTATCCCCTCTACCAGATTCTCCTCTGTCTTTTCTAGGAGATATTGTAATACGTGGTAATCCTTTTTTAGCAACTTGTTGTGCTAAAATAGCTGCTGTAACTGCTTTAGAAAGTTTTGTTTTTACAGGTGATGAAACTCTTTTTCTTTTACTACTGCTACTTCTATATTTTTTTGCCTTTTTTCCAGTGGCAACATTCATAATTTGATCTACTATTTCGGTTTCTAACGGTTTTGATCCAGTTATTTTTGTAAAATCATTACCATATTCTTGCATCAACGAAGATAAAATTTCATCTTCAAGCTTTTTAGTAACTGCTTCTCCTCTACCTATTCCTATAAGTTCACTAACATCTCCTTTCCCTCGATTATCAGTTCTACTTTCTAACTTTATAATTTGAGTACCTTCACCTGTTATGATATTAACAGTTTTTGTTTTACTAATATCATGATGACTTTGTCCTTTATCAAAATAGTTATTTAATGCTTCTCTTAAAAATTCTTTAGGTTCAGTATTTTTTGATACTAATCTTTTAACTGTATCATTATCTAATTCATCTAATGCTTTTGACATTATGTATAAACGTCTTAAGTCTTCTGCAATTCTTTCTATTACTACTACATCTTTATTAACATTTTTTACTTTTACTCTTCCATCTTTTAATGTAGCTACAGTTGTAGGTACTTTGGCACGTGTTTTACCTGCTTTTCTTGCATCGTCTGCCCTTTCGTCAAATCTTACATATAAGACTAATAATTGTTTACTTAATACACCTACATCTATGTGACCTTGATCTACTCCGTCTCTTAAAGTTTTGTCAATTTTATTATAAGCATTTACAATTTCTCGAACATTAATTCTATCTTCTGCTTCAGAACTATTTATAAGATTTGCTATATTTTTGCCTTCTTTTGCAAATACCTCACTTACTTGTCCTAATACATGATTATATGTATTTAAGTATGTTAAGGTATCTTTCTCTAGTTCGTCACGTAAATTTTTGTAGCACTAATTTTAAATATTCCATCTAAACCAATCTTTTCTCTTATCTGGTCTTTTGATAAAATGCTATATTGTATAGCCATTACTTATGTACCTTATAAAAATCAAGTATTCTTTTAATATGATCTGGAAATCCTATATTTTCTCTTAAAGTTGTTGAAACTTCATTTCTAACTGTTGCTCCTGCAATTGTTAGACCTGACTTTCTTTCGTCTTTTAAGTAATACTTAATTAAGTCAAAACATGCAAGTTTTAAATCACTTGGAGTAGAAGCATATCCAGATCTATATACAACTTTTACTGCTTTTCTTCCTCTAGGAAAGGCTTTATCTCCTGTAGCTGTAGTTCTTCTTACCATATCCAATGCAGTGTCTACAATATACTCATATTTTCCACTTCCATTTGAATTTTCTGTAATCAAAGTAACATAACTACTAGATTGATTTTCTCTTTCCTGTACTTGGCTAACACTTACAAGTGGACTCTCGTCTACTAATACTGCAGTAGTCGAGGTATCAAGTATATCAAAGAACTCCGTTTTATCTGAACTGTAAAAGTCTATAAAACTAGTACCACAATATGTTTTTACTGCTTGACTAATTGCAGGCAATATAACATTAATTTTTGCGTCCTCGCCTACACCTTTAATTCCTGCGAAGTCTTTGTATTGTTGTAGTGTTACTAAATTTGCCATAATATTAAAAGTGAGGGGATAGGCTCCCCTCCGGCCATAACGTTAGCTATTAGCTAGCTTTGTAACTTCTGATGTGAACTGATGTCGCACCGTCAATTAGGTCTGTGAAACCAAGTCTTTGTGATGCCACAAGGACTCGTCTTTGGTTTGCCACTTCGTAATCTGACTCAATTGTTACGCCTCTTAACCTAGGCATTACATAGTTTCTAGCATATAATGCTATAGCGTGGACTTTACTTACAGCTGGTGCTGCAAATTCGTCTACTAGTAATACTCTTGATCCAAAGACCTGACCAATCTCACCAGATAGCTTAGTTGCCATGTCGCCAACTAGGTTAGCGTCTTGGAACTCAGCATCTTCGAGTAGTTCAAAGTAACTTCTTTGTGATACTAGATAAACAACGTCGTTTGGATTAACTCCGTATTTACCCATTGCCTTCCTCATTGCTAACAAGTCAGTTGCAACTATTTTATCTGTTGCAAATGCTGTACCTGATGCAGTTGCGTGAGTACCAGAACTGTCATCTTGTGCTGCTAGTTGGATTAAACCATCAAACGCACCTGATGAATATACACCGTTAGCAGAGTTGTTACCTGCTAAGATTGCATTTTCGATACCTCTTGCATGAGATCTTACCATTGATTCTCTAATGAGAGGTAAGATTGGCATGATTGCATCTTCTTCAGTTTCGTTACCTAAGAAGGATTGTGAAACCAATTTCACTGTTGAGAGAGTTTTCTCTGTTAGGTCAATACCACCTGCTGAACCAGGATTGTATGCGTCACCCCTCTGAGCCAAGTTACCATGTGGTGAAGAACCACTAGCAGTTTGGTTAGATGTGAACTCTGCATATCCTGAGTCTGGTAATATTGGAATGATCATATTAGCAGAAGTCATTGGAATTTCTCTAAATAGAGGTGCTAATACCAACTCATTCTGAATATCTCTTTCGATATTTGTTGAAACAATTTGCTCAAAGTCTGCACTAGAAACAGCAACACCTGAATGTGCGTTTACTTTTTCCATTACGCCTCTTGCATAAGAATTATCCCAGCCTTTACCAGTAGCTAAACCAGCAAATTTTGCGTCTAAGATATCCTTTTCAAAAGCTTTTTTCCAGTCGCCTTGACCTTGTCTGTCTGAGAAAATTCTTTTTGACTCCCTGATTTTCATGATTTCTTCAGATTTCTCTGCTAATTCAGATTCTAGTGACTTAACGACTTTCTCTAAATCTTCATGATTTTCAGTGACTCTTTTCTCAACGTCAGCGACAAGCTTTTCAGCTCCTGTCATACTTGCTTTAACAACAATTTTTTGTTTTTCCTGATCAGCTTCTTGAGCAGCCTTCTCTTCAGCTTCTACTTGAGCGGCTTTTTCAGCTGCTTCTGCTTTAGCTTTCTCTTCTGCTGCTTTAAGTTCTGCTTGCTTCATTGCGTACTGTGCAACAGCTTTTTCAGCTGCTTCAGCCGCGAACTTGTCAAGGTCGAACTCTGGAGAAGTTTCAGGATTCATTTTTTCTTCTGACATATCAGTCTCCATTTTTTGGGATTTCTCCCCACTTGGCTGCTCAACTTTCACAGCGTCTGCTGAGTCTACTGAGGTAGCCTTTATAAATTGCTTTTTGAACTTATTATAATCGTCCATGTTATCAAATGACTTTGCTACAGAGAATGTTGCTCCCTGATTACAAGGCACTGATACTACGGACACTTCAAATAATTCTGCGTCCTTTATTTTATATCCGTCAGTTTCGGTCATATAGTCTGCGTCCTTGACTCTGAAGCCGACAGAAAACGCTCCAAGGACACCATCTTTCACTAAATCTTTAATTTCACCAGCTGCTTTTGAAATTCTACCTGAGATTTCTAAACCATTCTTGGTGACTTCCAGCCCAGTTGCTCTACCGATAGGTCTGTTGTAGTCGTGATTAAAAAGTAGCACAGGATTACCCTTATAGCTTTCCAATCCACCTTTTGTCCACGCCTCTGGCTCGATAATATCGCCAGCTCTATCTAGTGCATTTGTACTTGCAGAACCTTTGATGTCGATGCCGCCATCATCAGTTTCGCCTAGAGCCTTAAAAGTATTAGTCCAATGAAAAATTTTATTCGACATCTTCTTTCTCCGCTTTCACCTTAGGTGCCTTTTTTGGTGCTTCCACCTCAACAGGAGCGACAGAAACAGGATATCTCTTATTAACCACAGAAAGTACTCTGTTCCAAGAACCAAATGCTCGTCTAAGCAAATAGTCTTTTACAGGAACATCGGAACCACGTGATTTATACTCTGCTAAATCCATTACCCCTTCTTTTTCAAAGAATTCGGAAATGGCTTTAATCATCATATTCTTAGTCATATTTATTCCTCTTCTGGAGAACTTTCCTCTGGTCGTCCTCCCTGCTCTGGATTAACAGATGAACCCGCTAAATTTACAGGAACACGAGGTTCATCAAATCCATCAATTGGATCTTTGCCCATAGCTACTCTAGCTTCATTAGCACTTATAATTCCTGTATTTACAAGTGTAGCATAATAAGCGGCTTGGTCTCTTAACTCAGGCTGTAGTGCAGGAATACCTGTTACATCTTCAGTAAGAGTAAATCCAAAATATCTTTCCAAAGCATAGCCCATCTTTCTAACTATAGGTAGTATAGTTTCTAGATAGTATAACCTATGATTTGGTCTTATGTTAGCATTATTACCACCGTCCATAAGTATCGGTGGTATACCCATGCTTTCGAGAATTATCTTCTCGTTAGCTTTTATTGATTCTTGAAAGTCCAACTCTCTAAAATTAATTTGAGACATTGGCTCTACTTCAAGTCCTCCATCAAGTATAAGTGGTCTTCGACCACCTGTGTTTGGATTATATCTCATACTCCAAGCTGCTAACATTCTTTCTTTTATCTTTTCTGAAAGAGTGTTAGGAGATTTAAGTACTAATCCTGGAACTGCTCCATTCTTAAAAAAGTTATCTTGAAACTTTCTCATGCTACCAAGTAACTGCATAGTTCTAAATGCAGGCTTTAGTCTTGGAACTCCACGATAAATGGAGTTGAAGCTATTCTCTTTAATGTGTATAATTTCGTCAACACTATAATCTATGCTGTTATCAAAAGTATACTTTTCAATATAAGTTTCATCATCTGAATATATTGTTACTTTTTCTGCAGGTAGATGATACATATGAGCACCATCAAAATATATAAATATATTCCCATCAATTAATAAGTCAATTATCAGATTTCTTTTAAATGTACTTACGTCTTGAAAAGGATTTGGTTCTTTATTAAGTAATGTATCTACCTTTACTCTACGAATGTTCTTAACTATGTTGTTAGTACCGCTTCTTTGCTCACCAACACTAAAAGGTATTTCAGCAACATCATCAACGATCATATTTACTGCTCTATTAACTACTTCTAAATCTTCGTAAGCATTACGGTAGTTAGTAACTATTTCGCGTGAGTCGATAGTCATACCCTCGTTTCGGGATATGACGTATTGCGAAGGATTTAATTTTTCCTCCGTTTCTTCTCTGTTTATTCCTAAAAATCTATCGTACCATGCCATGTTTTTCTCTTTGTATCTCGACCCACCTCTCTTGTTTCTCTGCTGTGATTAGTTTGGGTCGCTTTCCGTATATTGAGTGCAATCTCAAATGGTGCTGATGGCAGAGAGTAACTGTTTTGTTATAAACTTTTTCATGATTCTCAGCAATGAATTGTTCCCGAACATCTAGGATATCTTGTTCATTCTCTATAGTTATGTTCTTCTTACGTAGCCAAGTGTCTAGCAGTTCGGTTAATCCGTAAAAATGGTGAAAATCTAAATTGTCTGTGTCTCCACAAATATAACACTCGTTTCCTTTTTTATACTGTGATTTAGCTTTATCTCTCACATATTTAACTAAATCTCTTTTAAATTTCATATCTTACTCTTAAAAACAATTATACCAATATATACACCAAAAGTCAAGAAGTATTTTTCCCAACTGTTACTAAAACGAGGTGGCTGTAGTTTCAAATGTATAGAGTGCATATCGTAAAGCATCTGCCATATGCGATGCTCCATCATGTTTCGGTCTTTCTTTCATTAAATTAGGGTTTGGATCCCACTGATATTGATCAAGAGCCATTAATACTTCTCTGCAATTTTGATGTACAAATAGATCATCATTATCAACTACACCTGCTACATGTCCTATGCCGTCCAGTACTGACTTTTTAGCATTTACAGTAGTAATGTCATAGTTTTGTGCAAAATCAAATCTTGTTTGTTGCGCTGCAGAATCTATATAAATCCAATCAATATTGTATTTATCAATCATCTTTTTTATCATTAAAGCATGTTGTTCTGTTGTTCTTTCAGAGTCTAAATATTCATCTAATACATAATATTTTTCCTCGTCCCAGTCATACGCTATAACACAGAAAGCTGTTGGATCTTTATACCCAACATCAAGGCCTGCAAAAACGTCCATGCCTTTTGGTTCAAATCTACTCAAATCCATAATCTGAGTTTCATGATTAAACGACCATATCTGTCCTTCGTATACATTAAAGTCTGCCATGTATTCTTGTGCAAACTCATTTGCAGACATTGTTTTCTTTGCTTCAATTATATCTGATTCAGATACTCTTGGGTTTTCATGATAAGTTGCTTTTATACTTGCCCACTCTGGAAACTCATCAGAGTATCCTCGATAGTAAAACTCTGCAAAATAATTATTTCTACCTCTTGGAGTAGATATAAAAATTGCTTTTGAATTTTCTTTATCTAGTGTAGGTCTTAGTGCAACATTGAAAGCATCTCTGCCATCTACAAGTGCTGCTTCGTCAAATATAATTAAGTCATAACTTCTACCAACTACAGAATCAACTTGATTTATTGAACCCATTCTAATAGTAGAATTGTTACTGAGTTCAATAACTTTATCTTTTGCATTATCACGAACAACTTCTAAATCAAAGTGTTTAATTAAGTTTCTTTGTAAGTCAAATGATATTTGTGATAATGAGTAGTTAGGTGACATGAGTAATACATGACAGTTAGGAACTAGACAAACAAGTTGTCCAATTATATTTGAAATATACGTTTTGCCCTGCCGTCTAGAAACAGCCGCGCATATAAAACGATATTTTGGATTATTAACTGCATTGATAATTGCAGTCTGTGATGTGTTTGGGGTTATTCCGAGTAGATCCATATAACCATCAATAGGTAGTTTGATAAATCTGTTGTCATCAAACTTCATGAGGTAGTCTGTTTCTACATCTGCTCTACTAGCTTCAATCAATGTAATGTCTCAGGTTGAAATGGGTTATCTGATTCGTCAAGAAGATCGTGCTTTTCGACAAGCTTTAGGAGATAAAGATATGCAGTACATAACTTAGAGTAGTTTAGTTCAGCACGAGACAGTGGAGTTCCATTTAGTTCTTTTTCAGTAAACTTCATTAGAGCTTTTGTTACTTTCATTGTTGTTTCGTCTAACCAGACTTTTCTAGTATCTACTGTTGGTATTGTCATCTTTTTTTCCTTGTTTTTCTTCTTATTCCTTTTACGTGCTTTTGAGATTTTGGTGGTCGTTTTGTGCTTCCACCTTTTCCTGCCCAAAAGACTTTGTT
>VTLG01013858.1_pt1 | contig 10313 bp, 13 predicted proteins | sample 4694571 | NCBI WGS metagenome assembly VTLG01 (sample SAMN12604809, study PRJNA352737) | marine metagenome | biome: ENVO:00000447; feature: ENVO:00000209|ENVO:00000569|ENVO:01000036; material: ENVO:00002151; isolation source: viral sequences binned using virsorter ... | reverse complement strand
GATTTAAAAGATTTGGAAAAGAAAGCAATCATGAATACATTTGAACTCTCATGTATTATGATTACATATCCATCGACTCATGGTGTCTTTGAACCAACTATCAAAGATATTTGTAGAATCGTGCATGAGAATGGTGGTCAGGTATATCTCGATGGTGCAAATCTAAATGCACAGGTTGGTCTTGCAAAACCATGCGATTACGGTGCAGATGTATGTCATCTTAATTTACATAAGACATTCTGTATTCCTCATGGTGGTGGAGGCCCCGGAGTTGGCCCTATTGGTGTTGCAAAACATTTAACACCTTTTGTAACTCATCGTGTATCATCAGCAGAGTATGGAAGTGCAAGTATTCTTCCAATCAGTTGGATGTATATTCGTATGATGGGTGGTGATGGTCTACGCAAAGCAAGTGAGATATCATTACTATCTGCAAACTGGTTGGCATATCAAATTGATCCATACTTTAAAGTTTTGTATCGTGGAGAGAATGATCGAATTGCACATGAGTGTATATTTGATTGTCGTAATTTTCCAGTGACAGCAGAGGATATTGCAAAGAGATTAATGGACTATGGTTTCCATGCTCCTACATTATCATGGCCAGTTGCAAATACAATGATGGTTGAACCAACTGAAAGTGAATCATTAGATGAACTCAAAAGATTTGCAAAAGCAATGGAGATGATAAAGAGAGAAATATTTACAATACCTGAGATTGTTAAAAATTCACCACATACTGCAAGGGTTGTAAGTTCAACAGAATGGGTGTATAATTATACCAGAGAACAAGCAGCATATCCTGTAGAACAAACTAGTAAGTTTTGGCCTGCAGTATCAAGAATAGATAATGTTTACGGTGATCGTAATCTTGTCTGCTCATGTTCTTCCTACTTTGATAATGAAACTGATGGAATTGAAAGACTGGTTGAACTCGATCAACCTAAACAAAAATAATCAAATTGATGAAGATCCATCAGTAGAAAAAGAATATCCTCCCTTTATAATTAACAAGTGTTTATCAGGACATCTTGACACAGTGATGTTTGCAAATGAAATGAATAAGTATCCATTTCTACCAAAGAAAATGCAACATGACTTTTTTATACATATAGTGAGGAAAAAGCGAAGGTTTTCTCCTTGGTTGCGTAAAGACAAAATCAAAGAACTTGATTGTGTCAAGACATACTATGAATGTAGTAATGCAAAAGCGGAACAGATTCTAAAGATTCTTACACAAGAACAACTGAATTTTATTAAATCAAAACTTGATATTGGAGGAAGACAATGAGTGTTCTTAAGGAACCACAGGTGAATTGGGATCCAAACCAAATGGTTGAAGTGACATTAAATGAACCAGATGATTTCTTAAAGGTTCGTGAGACTTTAACTCGTATTGGTGTTGCGTCTAGAAAAGAGAAAAAGATATATCAATCCTGTCATATTCTACACAAACAAGGAAGGTATTTTTTAGTACACTTCAAAGAATTATTCGCCCTTGATGGCAAACACGCTAACTTGACATCTAATGATGTACAAAGAAGAAATCGCATAGCACAATTATTAGTAGATTGGGGACTTGTTGGTATTGTAAGTGCCGATTCTATACAAGATGTAGCACCTTTGAATCAAATCAAAGTATTATCTTATAAAGATAAAGGGGACTGGATATTGGAGACAAAGTATAATATCGGATCTAAAAAGAAGAAGGTAGAGGAAACTGAATAATATTGTAGGGGATTCAACATCCCCTTTTTAATGTTTATATGGTTAAATAGTAATGTCGCCTTCGGGGACACAATTTACACTCGCTTAAAAGGAGAACTATGACTTCACTACAAAGGTATCACTCTGCAAACTTACCAGAGTTGATGAAAATAATTTCAAAGAACGGGATTGGTATGGATGATTACCTTGACCGCTTTTTTAATAGTTACGAAACCACAACAAACTATCCACCTTATAATTTAATTCATGTAAATAATGTTGAGTCTGTGCTTGAGATTGCTCTAGCAGGATTTGGTAAAAAAGAACTTAAGGTTTACACTGAATATGGAAAACTTATTGTCGAAGGATCCAAAGAAACTAAAGATACAGGATCCGAGTATGTCCATCAGGGACTGGCTCAAAGAAGTTTCACGAGAGAATGGGCACTTTCAGAAGACGTTGAAGTCAGAGAGGTTCAATTCAAAGATGGACTTCTTACCGTTAAGTTGGGTAAAGTAGTTCCAGAACATCATGCTCGTAAAAACTATCTCTAAATATATTGAGTTCGAGATGGAACTTAGGGATCTTGACGATCCCTTTTTTTATGCTATAATTAAGTGAGGAGATAATTTATTATGTCAATTAAAGTTGCAGTGTTGCAATCAGGTGATCAGATTGTTGCAGATATGAAAGAGATTGTATCTGAAGATAAACCAATCGCATACTTATTTCACAAACCCCAAAAGGTAATTCTAAATAATCAGATCGTATTATCTGAAAGCAAAGATCAATCCTCAGTTGAAGTGACTCTTGCGAATTGGATACTGATATCTGATGAGGATGATATTCCTGTATCAGTGAATCAAGTGGTTACTTTAGTTGAACCAGTTGCAAGTATAAAGAAAATGTATGAGGAGAAGGTAAATGGATCAGATTATTAAATGTCTATTACTTAAGAATGGTGATATCATAATATCACAGATTATGGAAGTTGATACAGAACTCGGTGGCCCTGATTGTAAGTTGATCAGACCATACAAAATGGTTGTATCTTCTGATGAATATAAATTAGAAACATGGTTAGACTTTACATCGCAAACTGATATGATGATACATTCTGATAGTATTCTTACCATAGTTACTCCAACACCTGCTATACTATCTGAGTACGTTGAGTTGATTGCCTGATGAGATTCTATACTAATGTTCAATTAGTTGGAAATAATTTTTTAGTTCGTGGTTATGAGAATGGCAAACATTTCATGACGCGAGAGACTTTTTCTCCTACTCTTTTTGTTCCTGCAAAAAAGAAGACAAAGTATAAAACTCTTACAGGAGAGTCTGTTGAACCAATCAATCCCGGTTCAGTTCGTGATTGTCGTGAGTTTTTTAAGAAATATGATGGTGTACAGAATTTTGATATCTATGGAAATGACAGATATATCTATCAATACATCTCAGAGATGTATCCAGAACCAGAAGTCAAGTTTGATATAAGCAAGATTAAATTAACCACTCTTGATATTGAGGTCAAGTCAGAGAATGGATTCCCTGATGTAGAATCTGCTGCAGAGGAAATACTACTCATATCAATACAGGATTATAATACAAAACAGATTCGCACATGGGGTCAGGGGCCATTTAACAACAAACAAGATAATGTCATTTACAAGTCATTCAATTCAGAGTATGAACTTCTAAATGCTTTTATCAACTGGTGGATGATTGAAGATAATACCCCAGAAGTGATTACAGGTTGGAACATTGAACTGTATGATATTCCATACCTATCCAGAAGACTTGAAAGAGTTCTTGGTGAGAAGTTGATGAAAAGACTTTCACCTTGGGGACTTGTGACTGAAGATGAAATTTATATTGCAGGTCGTAGAAATATTGCATATGATATTGGCGGTGTAACTCAACTTGATTATCTTAATCTCTATAAGAAGTTTACTTACAAAGCACAAGAATCATATCGTTTGGATTATATTGCAAGTGTTGAACTTGGTCAAAAGAAACTTGATCACTCAGAGTTTGATACATTCAAAGATTTCTATACAAAAGGTTGGCAGAAATTTGTAGAATACAACATCATTGACGTTGAACTTGTTGACCGTCTTGAGGACAAGATGAAGTTGATTGAACTTGCAATCACAATGGCATATGATGCGAAAGCAAATTATGTTGATGTATTCTCACAGGTTCGTATGTGGGACACAATTATCTACAACTATCTCAAGAAAAGAAATATTGTTATTCCCCCTAAGAACAGATCTAACAAAGATGCAAAGTATGCAGGTGCTTATGTAAAAGAACCAATACCCGGAAAGTATGATTGGGTTGTGAGTTTTGACCTTAATAGTCTATATCCGCATTTGATTATGCAATATAATATTTCACCAGAAACTTTGATTGATCAGAAGCATCCTTCAGCAACTGTTGATAAAATTCTTGCAGAAGATATAAACTTTGAATTGTATAAAGATACTGCTGTATGTGCAAATGGTGCAATGTATCGAAAGGATGTTCGTGGGTTTCTACCAGAGTTGATGGAAAAGATTTACAAAGATCGAACTGTTTATAAGAAAAAGATGCTTGCAGCAAAACAGGCATATGAAAAAACTCCAACCAAGAAACTTGAAAAGGAGATTGCCAGATGTAATAATATTCAGATGGCAAGAAAGATTCAATTGAACAGTGCCTATGGTGCGATTGGTAATCAATACTTCCGATATTACAAACTTGCAAATGCGGAAGCGATTACTCTTTCTGGTCAGGTATCAATCCGTTGGATTGAGAATCGTATGAACTCTTATCTTAACAAAATACTAAAAACGGAGGATGTAGATTATGTTATTGCTAGTGATACTGATAGTATCTATCTCAACTTGGGTGATTTGGTCGAAAAGGTATACGAGGGCAGAGAAAAAACTACTGAAAGCGTTGTGTCGTTCCTTAATAAGATCTGTGAGGTGGAATTTGAAAAGTATATTGAGAGTTCTTATGAAAAATTGGCCTCGTACGTAAATGCCTATGATCAAAAAATGTTTATGAAGCGAGAGAACATTGCAGAACGTGGTATCTGGACAGCAAAGAAAAGATATATCTTAAATGTATGGGATAGTGAAGGTGTTCGATATGAGGAACCTAAACTGAAGATGATGGGTATTGAGGCAGTTAAGTCATCAACTCCTGCACCTTGTCGCACAATGATTAAGGATGGTCTTAAGTTGATGATGAATGGCACAGAAGAAGATGTAATTAAATTTATTGATGATTGTCGTGCAAAGTTCAAAACACTTTCACCAGAAGAGATTGCATTTCCTCGCACAGTATCGAATGTCAAAAAGTACTACAACTATACTGACATCTATGTAAAGGGCACACCAATACATTGTCGCGGTGCACTTCTTTTTAATCACTATATCAAGAAGAATAAACTTGATCGCAAGTATTCATTAATTGGTAATGGTGAGAAGATTAAATTCATATACCTCAAGAAACCAAACATCATTCGTGAGAATGTAATATCTTTCATTCAAGACTTTCCAAAGGAACTTGGACTTGACAAGTACATAGATTATGATCTACAATTTGAGAAGAGTTTCGTGGAACCACTCAAAGCAATACTTGATGCGATTGGGTGGAATGTCGAAAAAACTGTAAACCTTGAACTATTTTTTACATAATGGACTTACCTATTGACAAACAAGAGTTTGACTACATAGTTACTGCACTATGGAAATGTCGAAAGAGTGAAGATAAATGTGGTGATTTGTATGACAAGATGAAATTGGTTCAAGAAGTTATGGATGCAAATCCCGGAGGGCCTTACAAAAGGATTCTTCGTGAAAAATATGGAATGGTGGCATGAATATAGATAAACACTTTGATCCTACAGATGATCTTGAAAGAGAACTTCTACAGGAACTTGATGACATCGCAAAACAATTGAGAGGAAAGATTACTTATAGTCATTATGGGAATAGTGAAGGTAAGTCATCTAAAACAGTAACTATTGAATACAACATTGAAACATAGTATGGACTTTTTAAAAGAGATAGTAAAAGAGATCGGGGATGAATATACGCAGATTGCGTCAGATATTGATGAAACTGAAAGATTCATTGACACTGGATCCTACATTTTTAATGGACTCATTAGTGGGTCTATTCTTGGCGGGGTTAGCAGCAATCGTATTACTGCCATTGCTGGTGAGTCGAGTACTGGTAAAACTTATTTCTCGCTTGCTATTGTCAAGAACTTTCTGGACACTAACCCTGATGGGTATTGTCTCTATTTTGACACTGAGGCAGCAGTCAATAAAGGATTACTGGAGTCTCGTGGAATTGATACGACACGGTTGGTTGTTGTGAATGTCGTAACAATTGAAGAGTTCCGAAGTAAAGCACTTCGTGCAGTAGATATATACCTTAAGACAGAAGAAGAGAATCGTAAACCTTGTATGTTTGTGTTAGATTCTCTCGGTATGTTGTCAACAGAGAAAGAAATAAGAGATGCATTAGATGATAAGCAAGTTCGTGATATGACCAAATCACAACTTGTCAAAGGAGCATTTCGTATGCTAACATTAAAACTAGGTCAAGCAAATATTCCACTTATAGTTACAAATCACACTTATGATGTCATCGGATCTTATGTCCCGACTAAAGAAATGGGAGGAGGCAGTGGCCTCAAGTATGCCTCGTCTACAATCATTTATCTCAGCAAAAAAAAGGAAAAGGATAAGACAGAGGTTGTTGGAAACATTATTAAAGCTAAGACGGCTAAGAGTAGACTCTCTAAAGAAAACAAACAAGTAGAGATAAGACTTTACTATGATGAAAGAGGTCTTGACAGATACTATGGTCTTCTTGAATTAGGAGAACTTGGTGGTATGTGGAAGAATGTTGCCGGTAGATATGAAATCGATGGTAAGAAAATATATGCAAAACAAATATATGCAGAACCAGAAAAATACTTTACACCAGAAGTATTAGATAAGTTAGACGAAATCTCAAAGACTACATTCTTATATGGAACGAATTGAAACCACTATTCTTCGGAATCTTGTTTATAATGAAGAGTATGCTCGTAAAACAATTCCTTTTATACAACCTGACTTCTTTGAAGAGAGAAGTGAAAAGATTTTATTTGATGAGATTGTTTCTTTCATTACAAAGTATGACTCATGTGCAACTCTTGAAGCACTAAATATTGAGGTTGAAAATCGAACAGACTTAACAGCAGAAGAAGTTAAGAACATTTATGATATTAGTAAAGAATTAAATGATTCACCAATAGATCATCAATGGTTATTAGATACTACTGAAAAATGGTGTCGTGATCGTGCGATATATCTTGCGTTGATGGAATCAATTCATATTGCTGACGGTGAGGATGAGAAAAGAAATCGTGATGCGATTCCTTCAATTCTATCTGAAGCACTTGCTGTGTCTTTCGATAACAATATTGGACACGACTACATACTAAATTCTGATGACAGATACGAGTACTACCATAGAACGGAAGACAAGATACCTTTTGATCTTGAATACTTTAACAAAATTACCAAAGGTGGTTTACCTAATAAGACTCTTAACATCGCGTTGGCTGGTACAGGTGTCGGGAAATCTTTATTCATGTGCCACTTCGCTAGCTCCGTGTTGCTCCAAGGACGGAATGTACTCTACATTACAATGGAAATGGCAGAAGAGAAGATTGCTGAAAGAATTGATGCAAACTTACTAAATACTCCGATACAAAACTTAACCGATTTACCTAAACCAATGTTTGATAAGAAGGTTAAAAAGATATCAAAGAAGACTCAAGGACAATTAATTATTAAAGAATATCCTACAGCAGCAGCACATTCCGGACATTTTAAAGCATTACTTAATGAACTTGCGTTGAAAAAATCTTTTAAACCTGATATAATATTCATAGATTACTTAAATATATGTGCATCTTCTCGTTACAGGACTGGAACAAATGTTAATTCGTATTCCTATATTAAAGCGATTGCGGAAGAACTCCGTGGGCTTGCAGTTGAGGCTAATGTTCCTATCCTCTCCGCTACTCAGACGACTCGCTCTGGCTTTGCTAGTAGTGATGTTGATCTTACTGATACAAGTGAGTCCTTCGGCCTTCCTGCCACTGCTGATCTTATGTTTGCTCTTATATCTACGGAAGAACTTGAGGGGTTGGGACAGATAATGGTCAAACAACTCAAGAATAGATATAATGATCCTACGATATTTAAAAGGTTCATTATTGGAGTTGATCGTGCCAAGATGAGATTATACGATTGTGAACAAAAAGCACAAGACGATGTGCTTGACTCCGGAACTAAAGAAGAGTATAATGAAGAAAAGGTTCCTAAAAAAACTTTTGCAGAATTCAAATTTTAATTATGTCTGGAGATTACAACACACATAACGATCAACAACCACATATCAATTATACAGGACAGAAAGTTGACTTGGATAAGTATGCTCTATTCGTGGATGGTGTCACATCCAATCCCAGTAAAGATTATCAATCTTTTCTTGAGAGTCTTAGTACCCTTGACGGAGAAGGTTCCAATATTCACAGGCTTCTTACTGCTGCTGTTGGCATTAGTGCTGAAGGTGGTGAATTTATGGAGATCGTTAAGAAAATGGTTTTCCAAGGTAAACCTTGGAATCATGATAATCGTGAGCATCTTATTATTGAGTTGGGCGATGTGATGTGGTATGTAATGCAAGCATGTGCAGCATTGAATGTTACTCTTGACGAAGTAATTGAAGGTAATGTAGAGAAGTTAAAGAAGAGATATCCCGGTGGAGATTTTGATGTTCATAAATCTGAAAACCGTGCAGCAAATGACAGATAAAGAAACTATGATTACTGTTTATCAAGCAGAAATTGAAGTTCTTCAGAATGAGAATAGTCAATTGAAAGCACAAGTTGCGTTCTTAAAAGAACAACTTGCTTACAAAACTTTTGGAAAACCATGCTATAATGGAGAGGTAAACGATAAATAGTTGAAGAAACTTAAACATCATGAGAGATCAATTAATCAAAGCACTTCTTGCACATGCTCAAGGTGATATTCAAAAACATGTAGCAAATGTAGAAGTATATCTTACTAATCCAGTAGGTATAGGTGAGCACTCTAATATTGTGGAAGCAATAGAAGAAGAATTAAACATGATCGCTAAGTATGAAGATCAAGTTGAAGTAATAAAAAAGTACTTTAAAAAGTAATGACACTAAAGAAACAAATATTACAAGAACTCGCAACATGGGTTACTGAGACAGTTGATGTTGCAAAAATTATTGATCAACATAATCGTAGATTACCTCAAGAAGATCCATCTTATGTTGTACCAATAGATAATAAAGGTGCATCTCAAAAGGTTACAGGCCAACCATATGGTGTAAAAGTGGTGATTAATCAGAGCAATAAAAGAGATGACATAATGTCGAAGATTTGGCAGAAGATGAGCACCAAGAGCATGATGGAACAAATTGAAAAAAAATATATTGATACATTTAAAGATGATGGAGTCACAGTAACAGTAGATGTTTTTACCATAGGTAGATTTGCAAATATATCATCAGGATCACAATCGATTAAAATTACATTACAAGAGTATGATGAGGATGGTAATAGAAGGAAAACAAGCAAGGGAGATATTGCCGATCCCAGTAATGCTTATATTCTTTTTGCAAAGGCACTAAGAACAGTACAGGGAGATCCACATGAATTAATGTCAGGTATCCTTATTGCAATGAATAAAATGATAGATGAAAGTTATGTAAACAATTTATCACCCTCTAAAAGAACTGAATATTTAGATAAGTTATGTACAGAACTTTATGATAATCGCAATAAAGTAGATGGTTTTAAGGAGAAAGAAGCCAAACTAATTCAAGGTGATATTGTAAACTTAGCAAAAGCATTATCGATTTCAAATTATGTGAATAATTTAATGAGAAAAAATAGTGCATCAAAAATTGAAGTTTATCAAACAGGTGCAAAATGGGCTAAAAACATCTCTCAGTTTAAAGGTAAAGATAAATCAAGAGATACAATTATTAAATCATATAACTCATCTGACTTGATCGTAAAATTTAATTTACAATCACAGGTGCATCATTGGGGTTTGTCACTTAAGAAAAAGGGATATAAACCTAAAGAAGCTGATCCTACTTTACTTAATAAACCTGTGGTAGGTGAAGCATCTCTTAGTGGAAAGAAGACTGCTGGATTCTTATTTCTGAAGGCAAGCAAAGCAGATCAAGATAAATTAAAAGATGCAGAGAATGATTTTTTCAAAGAGGTTTATAAAGTCAGATTTGGTGAAGATCCTAAAACTAATAATAAATCATGGAAAAAGCAGTTGAATGACGGTCTTGTAGATAATGAAAAGAAAGCTGCTTTGACGGGTAAAGAGTATGGAGGTAAAAAATATCCTAAAAATACTTTCTTTCAAGAAATAGACAGAGTATTCAGAAAAGTAATGGAAGATGATGATAATTTTAAAGAACTGTTAGACTTATCATTTAGGATTGATATAGATGAATATGTAAATCAAAATAACTTTCATTTTAGTTTGATA
>VTLG01012091.1_pt1 | contig 10313 bp, 11 predicted proteins | sample 4694571 | NCBI WGS metagenome assembly VTLG01 (sample SAMN12604809, study PRJNA352737) | marine metagenome | biome: ENVO:00000447; feature: ENVO:00000209|ENVO:00000569|ENVO:01000036; material: ENVO:00002151; isolation source: viral sequences binned using virsorter ... | reverse complement strand
CCTGAACGTATGACATATTCCTGATCATGCTTCCTCCGTCTCATATCTAACAGAGATGATCTCCCCACTGTACGATGTATCACGGTAATGCGGCAAGAACCCGCTTACTCCCCCCGAGAATGAAACGCGAACAGTCTTAACCCCCAGAGTAGTCTCTGCTAGATCAGGGGTTGTTTGGACATCAACCCCATCAACAGAGAATGATATAGAGGGAGCCCCTGAGTAGGTGACATCCGCCCACTTGTAAATCCTTGAAGATGTGTACTCCTCTGCCATATCAATCTTCATCTCCATCTCATAGATAGTGAGTGCCCCACTTGTCGTGTAGTGGAATCTCTCTGCTGCCTTTGTGAATGGGGGATAGAAGTAACACAAGTATCTGTCTTCTTTGTCATCCAAAACCTTACTTGCGAATGCGGTTGTCTCATCATCTGCAAAGAAAGAGATAGTCCCACTCCCTGAGTAAACCAACTTGGCATTCATGAATATCTTGCTGTCAGATGCAGAACCTCCGTCATACTCTCTTGATTTCAACGTGGCACTCTGCTCATCCCCCTCTAAGAAAGCTCCGTTGTTAGATGTGTTGACCGTGTTAACCGTATACACCCTGTTCTCTGAAGGAAGCTCTATTACAGCTTCTGTATCCTGAGAGATTCTAGATATACATGGGGGCACCCCCTTTCTGAAATCTATTGAGAACCCCTTCCTCTCAACATCCTTCTCTGGGGTTTGCAAGAGATAGTAAACATTCTCCTTCACAAACCCATGGGGCAGGTTCATCTTAAACAACTCAGAATCCCCTCTTGCATTAGAAACCAACTGAATGCCGTCATTAGAGTACATACAGACACCCTCGTAACCCAACCATATCAGATTCGATCCAAACTTCGTCAGGGTCTTTCTGTTGCTCTCTGGGAGCCCTCTAGAGTCAGGGACCATCCTAGACCACATGCTCGTTGCCTCATTACCCTCAATCTGGAATACACCCCCATCAGTAAATACTATTGTAACCCCATTGAACTCCTCAATCCCCGTTATCCTTGAGTCAAAGTCAATGTATGCAGTCTCATCCCAAGAGTTGAACGTCCCAAAGTCTGAAATCCTCAGACGCGAGTCATCAGCAGCAAAGAAGAATCCCTTCGCATACGTTAAGTAATAGAGATTCTCTGAGGGTGGGGTGGCATATGGTTTCGGGTTAATCGTTAATGCGGATACCGTATCTGAAAGATCATCAAATACAACTGTATTATCGACTACGTCTGCATCTGCAATATACGAGAGTCTGTCTGCGTAGTTACCACCCAATCTGTAAATACGGATTCTCGTGATGTCATCAGGAATCCCAGAGATAAGTACTCTCAGGAAGTTGTTCGGCCCATTCCCAAGCCCCGATGGGATTTCCGGGGATAACTCTGAAGCCGCACCTTCAATTCCTCCCATACGCACACTCTTGAACTCAACCCCAAAGTAATACTTCTCTCCTGCCTCCCCAATCTCTCTCATATATGAGTAAGCATACTGATATGGGATGCCCCCATCAACTTGCAGATCACCATGCTTAATAGTGAAAGACTTCTTCCCAAGGGTGGTTTTTGCAGCATCCTCAGTTACAATGCTTCTGTCAAAATCCAAATAGAAGTAATCTCCACCCCATATCAAATGCTGGCTTGATCTCTTGATTGGGACTGCCTCATAGTTAAAAATAAGGCTTTCACTTGTAAAGTCCCCTATCCCAAAGTCAAAGACAGATGCGTGTCCTACATCTTCCTTAAACCCAGCAAGTGGGTTTCCCGTCCCCCCAGATGCAGTCTTATGGTTGTCATCCGCTTCTGGGTAAGATGTATAATTCCCCCCGGAAGTATCTTGCTGCCAGTATGGGAGATCAAGATTTATGTTAACCTTAGTATAATCGGCCTTGTTAATCCATACTCTGTTCTTGTGAACAAACCGCTTAAAGGTATACGGGACATCTGTGAGCCTCGAAATAACCATATCATCGCTCCCAAGAGCAGAGAACAGTTCTACTGCCCCATCCCGTACTGCCGACAACTTAAACTCATTTGTTTGAGAATCAATTATATAGTAAATTCCCTTGTTGCTTAAACCCGCCGGAAGAGTGCCGGGGGTGCTTTTTGTAAGCAGAACCTTTTCGTTATTTCCAAGCCCATGAGTCCCCTTCCTGATCTCCCCGTTATCAACAAATGTGTTAGTTGAGATAACACATGCCTCTGTTGAAGTGTTGAGATTCTTTGTTAGGGTTGCATATACCGTCATTTCTCCTGAACCCGTAGATGTCAGGTCTATTCCCTCTACATAAGTTGTTATCTCGATTGATCCCCCTGCTCCTGCTGCTGATTGTGTCTGCCCTGAACCTCCACCCCCAGTCGTTGTAGTTGGGGTTCCCTCAAAATCATCTGTAGCCCCTGATGTAAGAAAAGACCCCGCCGAGTCACTGCCATCAGTACCATCGGTAGAAGAAGCGTTAGTATAAAAAGGAATAAATACACCGGAACCTTGGTTAACCGGGGGATCACCAGACCATGATGGCAGTTCGCAGTACATTGGAGTCCCAAGATCGAAAATGCCAGCAGTCCCAGCAACACCCCCAGTTGCAGTTAGACTATTAGCAGTGGTGTTCGTTACAGATCTAGTAAAAGAAGTAACGCCGCCATTAGTATTAACCGCCCCTACTTGACTTACAACCACGCCGAATTCTTCTCCGGGGTCAACCTTCAGGACAGCCTCTACATAACCTCCGTTTCCTCCGTCACCACCATATGCAGGGTAAGACCTGCTTGGCCCGGAACAACCCTCTCCGCCTCTTTCATAGACATGAGTTCCATCATGATTACCCCCTCTTCCACCCCCAGCCCCTCTGACCTTAACTTTAATGAAGTAAACCCCAGTAGGAACTGTATATGTAGCATTAGCAGTCAAAGTCTCAGTTGGGCCTTCAGTATACGCAGAAAAAGCCAACCCGGAAGTAGAACCAAAGTTCGCATGTGTAACCAACCTAAACTTGTCATTAGTTACATTTATCGCACGATACGATGTTGATGCAGAAAGAGGAGATGGCAGTGTCCCATAATCAAAAGTTAAATTAATGTCCGTACCGTCTCCCGCAGCATTAGCCGACAATGTAAAAGAAGTAGAGTTGGGTATTGTTGCTATAGTTGTTGATCCCGGTATTTGAGACCCAACAGAAATAACATCCATCCCAACTTCAAGAGAAGAAGTATCTGCTGTAGTTACAGTAGGACTCCCGTCAACAGTGGTACAAGTAAGTGTTAAGCTAACTGCTAATCGAAGAAAAGAGGACTCAGTAATTCCATGATCCGCGATCTCTATAGTGTTATTAGTAACATCAATAGCCCCACCCAAGGTTGCAGTCTTAGTTAAATAACTAGGGCTGATTTGGAAGAATGAAGTATCACGATCAGAAACAATATATCTCCCATCAGGAGGATCTTCGTCAGGACTGACCTCAGTAAACTCTATGTAAACATCATCCCCATTAGCAGGGATTGCTGATGAAGGCATAGTACCAGAATTAGGTATAATCTTTATCTTCTGCTGTATTGCGTCAACTTGCACCCATTGATGTGTTGCAGTATGGCTTATGTCTGAAATAGTAACAGCCCCAGTATCAAGCCCAGTAGGTTTATTAGAAACCTCAATAACCTTATCTAGTTCAGTTGCTGTAGGGAATGCATCAGACTTGTTATTAACAGTTACTGCTGTAGAAGACCCTGACAAATAAACCCTGTCCCCAATTTGAACTCTGAGTTTATCCTCAGCCTTTGAAAACTCTAAACCATGACTCAATCCTGTATACCCAGCACTATACACAGCAGCAGCAGTATGAGACTCCTCTATTACCGTGAGAACAACAGTTCTAGTGTCATTGAACTCAAGCTTGAACAAAGAGCCATCCCAACTCTCATCAGATGTAGTTGAGAACAGTATATGCTTTCTTCTTGGGGCAAGCACATCCTCAGAGAAATGCGTTACAATATCCCCACTCCCCTTAAGAGTAGAAGAGTCATATGACTTAATATCAACTGCTGGGAGTGTACTCGCATAGGGGTCATTCCCAAGTTCACTGAACTTAAAGACATACCCTTTCATATACTTAGTGAACTGATCCCCCGTAGCGTTCTTCTCAGCCCCAAAGAACCCATTTAAGCTCCCACTCGCACTTATAGCCCCATAGCGATCTATACTCTCAAATGGGAGCGTATACACTCCTCTCTCGTTTGAATCCAGTATATCTACAACCTGTGTCTCATTAACATCAGCAGTAACACACAAGAACTCATACCCACTACCTTTCAAGTAGTTAGCACTAAGCACTGCCCCACTCAAACCATAGTAACGTCTAGTTCTTAACTCGAATGTTGTCGAGGTGACTTCTGGATCAAGGACATCTAGGTTTGGGTTGTAGAAGAGGATCTTGTCAGATTGCGGAACTGCACTTGCGTGTGAATGTGCTAGATCAAAGCCGCACCATCCCTGCGTGGGGTCGGTTTCACTGATGACAGTGGAACTAAATGAGGTAGAGTCAACTACCTTTCTAAACTGATAGGAACCATCTCCCCAAGTTGAATGCCCCCTCGCAAAGAACACATAGCTGTTGCTCGTAGTTCTTAACCCACTAAAGGATTTCAGTACTTCTGATTCTTTATATGTCGCCCCATACTTTGACCATGCGACAAGCTCCCGCTTTGTTTCCGAGTTATTAAAGAACTTCTCTGCAGCAGTATCATACTCATCTCTAGTATAAGCAGCAGTTTTATCGACAACCATGTTCGTAGTGACTAAACCTTTCGGGGCAGCATGAGAGTCCTCAATAGTAGTGCTGATGAACTGCCCTATGATACCTCCCGCGACATTCCCGCATAAGGTTACACTCCTGTTATTCTCCCTCCAATACCATACAGAAGATAATGTGGACTTGTCACTTCCGTAGTATGGCTCTAGATGATCAGTAGCATTGTGATACGAAGAATTCGGGGTTGTGGCTGTAGCAGATAAAGGGATCGTTGCAAAGTAAGTAGACTTCAGCTTGTAAACCGCCCCAGTATTGTGTCTCTCATCTCCAACCCTTATATCCTCTGGGAGATTCCCCCACAAGTATTCTGATTGCCCCTTGTATTGATGCGGATCTGGGTAGACTAAGTCGTGATTAGAAACATTCGTGTTATTAGATATGGCATTATTGATATTGATGTAGTTGATTCTCTTATCAGTCTCATCCCAAAGCACCATACTTGTCCCAGCCCCATCCTCAGTAAAGAGCATTCTACTGTAACTAGTCTGACTAGAATCAGCCTCAACAGACCACGACTTGTCTGTAGTAGTTGTGAATGTGGCCTGACTATCCGCGAAACCCAGAACCACAAGGAAGTCCTTCGGAGCCTGAGCGGCTAAAGTAGTTTCAACCTCAAATGTAATCTCCCCATCACTAGTGAAGTGTCCCGGGATAAAGTAATTCTTGTCAGATGCCCCCGTGAAATAGTTTCGGAATACGGGCTCTGTTGATAAATACGCCCAACCCTTCCGTGCGCTGACATACCCCGTGCTACTGTTAAGATTCGGATGCATGTCATACCACTCAAATATAAACCCGTCTCTTGTGGTTGAGGCAACCTTTGAGTGTGCGACTGTATAGTCAACTGATGCGATGGTTACTGTCTCTCCATCTTCATGCCCATTGATCTTGAGCTTAGAGTCTTCCTTCCGTATAACTGCAAATGTCCTCCCGAACCCCTTTGTATCCTTTGAGTCCCCATTCCTAACCTTACACAGCACTCTCCCTGTATCTGTGGATGAGCCATAGTGGAAGGGTCCATTCTGAGTCCACCAATATCCCTCTCTAACCTTTGAGACATAAAGATTCCCGTCACTAGAGGTTGCACTCCAGTAGTCATCCGTTGCCCCATCAACCCATCCATCCTTATACCCATTCGCGCTGACGTAAGAGCCCCCAGAAGTAAGGGTGCGAACTGATACGTTGTCATACACGGCTGTTGTGTATGCCGGATCTGCTATTGCGATTACAGTGTGTACCTTGTCCCCCGTGAGATTTACAACACTTGCCCCCGTCTTTGAAACCCCAATCCAGTATCCAGTTTGAAACCATGTCTTATCCTTATGCTGAACATCGTCACTAATCCACTGTAAGTTTAGAGTCTGAGTCCCAGAGACCTCGTATACTCTGACAAAAGTCCCATCAAATGTGGATACCCTGTCACCCTCTCTCCATATATCTGTAACCCCAGAGAAAGCCTCTGAAGGAGCTACTTCTGCAACTCCCCCAGTAACATCAGTTGCCTTTGTGTTAGGGGGCCCGAACTCAGCAGTTACAGAGTGATAACACAGTGCGGGAGAAGTTGAATTCCCTGCTGTGGATGTAGTGGTAGAATTAAGCTGAACAGATACGATAGGGGCTGTGGAAGGCTTTCGCGGAACCCCTATGTCTTTTGCTGTGGCAAGACCCCCTGATTTATTAAGGCGGGTGAACTTTGCTAACTTGGTTCCTGAATCGTATGAGGAAATCAGGGAATCCCCATACTCTACAAACTTGTCTGCTGTTGAATCAGTAACCCATTCTCCTCTGAACTTGTAGTCTCCTGATGCAGTATTCCCAGTGTCAACCCCCTTTACTGGGGATAGTTTGAAATTGGTAAGGTTTAAGTCAGTGGCATCTTGGCATTCATTCTCGGAAATTCTATTACCCGGGAATCTCTTGTTAAGTCCACCACTCCAATCCTTGACGGAGATTTCTCCCACTTCATAACCTTAATGCAAGTTCCCAAGAAACCCCCTGTACTCCCCCTTGTTAAAGAACCCCAGACTCCTTGAGGCGGGATTCATACTCAATAACTATCTTATCGTCAATCTTGTTTGTAGTTTGCTGTGCCCCCCAAGCTAACAAATCAAGAATCAGCTTCAATATCATCTTCTCTGTGAAAAACGTAAGCAGAGCAGTCTTGACTGCCCCTAACAGAACATCTCCCATCTTATTCATTTTCCCTCATTTCAATCTCCCTATTAACTCACGCATCGTGGCAGTTTGCTCAGCCAGTGCAGTCTTCATCTCAATCAGTGCGCTTGAGGTTGCCCTAACAATCTCAATCAACTGCTCGTCCCCCTTCTCCTCCTGATGACGCATTGACTCACGTTCTTTCATGAAATTCTCTTGAAGGTATTTTATATACCAACCACAAAACATCAATACCACGATTGGGACACCCAATCTCTCAACCAACTCGATCATGGAAGTGATATCCATTTTATCCGATTCGTTGTAGTTTCTTCAGGAGAAGTTAACACTGACCCGTTAACCCCACCCCCAAGTATACAAGCGTAACCCTCCGGGTGCCATCCTGTTATATAGAACGCTTTACTTGGGGCTTCAGTCATATAGACAATCATGAAAATAGAACTACCCCCGACTATTCCTTGAAAAACAGGGGTCATCTCCTCTCTCTGAAGCTTAACATTGAGTGAAGTGGCAGGGCCGCACTGTATGGGGATATTCCTCATGAAAAGACCTCCTTGACTCTGTTTCGGTTCTTGAGCCATAACTACTGCACATAAGAATACCAAGATGAAAATGAGCGCTATAGACTTCTTAATCATTTTCCCCCTATAGTTTATGTGCCTAGTTCAATCCCATACCCGCATACTAAAGTGTTTAGCTCTTCACGAGCATGTTCAAACGCTTCAGTAGCAGTAGTCAATTTATGACCCTCATACTTTATCAAGTTACGCAGCATCTGGTCATATGTGCTAAGTATAGATGCCATATCTTGTGCGTGAAGCGCATTGAGAAGCTCATTTCTCTCTTCATCCCCAAACTCTAAAGTAGCCTTCATTTCCCAGCAAGTAGTTCTTGTAAATTAGTCGCCTTGTTCTCAGTCATTAGATTTACTGCGGTATCTAATGCCTTCTTCTCGTCCTCACCCATGTTGTTATCTATTGCTTCCATAACTTGTTGTGCCACAAGATTCTGTGCAGTTGAGATCACTAGAGTCTGTAGTACATTTGCAAGCACTGCTACCATTGGCATGATGTCCTTAGTTTTATTAGTTTATCTATCGTTATCGTCCGATTCCCGAGAAAATATATACCCTGACATTTTCGTATAATTGACAATCAGGCCTCCAACGATAGCACTCAGCAAGTTCTGGGTCTCTTTCGCTAACCCGTCTGTGTGGAATGCGAACCATACTATCCATCCTATCAGAAAAAGCTCGGCAAAAGGCAGCATAGCTCTGACACCCCATTTTATTAAGTGTATTGCACTCGCAGTATTCTCCTTTGTTATTATCATCCATCAGACCTTGTTATCCCGGATTCGTGGGGAATGTTGCACCCTTAACCTTTTCTTCTGTATCTAACCCAGAGGGTAGATCACGCAGTGCTTGTCTGTATGCTTTTCGCTCATCACTCATAACAAGATCAGAGGATGCCCACCAATCGGATGCTGCTAGGAGAGTATTGCGTTCTGAACGGAGACGAACTATTGCTCGATCAAAAGCCCCGTCTGCCCATGCCTTTTCCTCTGCATCTCTAGCAGTTTCTTCTTCGGGGGTGAATTGTACTCGTTCCCCGTGTTTATTGTGGAATCTAGCCATTATGTCACCAATCCATAAAGAGTAAAGTATCCAGAAACGATACTCCCGGAAGTCGAATAAAACTGTAGCCCAGTAAGAGCCGCCGTCTGTTTGTAGCGTCCAGAACAGAATCGCTGCTCAAGATGGGGGGTATGGGTAGACATTACATTCTGTACCGTGATAAGTGTGTAAGTTGCTGTGGATGCCGGATCATATAGTGTGATCTCTACATTAGATGCTTCAGCGGCCTGATCACCCAGTGCTGCCCCAAAAAATTGGGGCCATGTGTCCGCATCTCTCCCAGTTTGTACGGTTAAAGTCGTTCCACCATCGCACTCCGAATCCCAAATAATCTTGTCATAATATGAGCTAGTACTAGCCGACCCGGGATCACCAATCAAAGCACGAATCCGTCCATTCTGTTCATCAGTTCCGATTTTGATATTAGAACCTATGATTTTATACACTCTATAGGCTGTAGTTATAAGAGATGCTGTGCCAACCTCAACGGTTCCATGATTATCAGCAACTACAGTATCACCCAACTTTACCCATGACCCTGCCCCAGTAACCGAACTCCCCAGAGCGACATTATCAAGAGTGACATCACTCCCTGAACTACTAGCTATTTGAGTCCCGCCGACTTTTAGTATTGCCATCTTTATCCCTTGGGGTATTTATCCTTAACTGCCTTCACTGCTTCCCCCCACTTGTCTGTACTGTTGACCTTGTCCCAGTACTGTAGATCAAGCTGCTCTTGGATAGAGGGGTATTCTGTTGCTCTTGAACGGGCGTATGCTTGTGCGTTGTATTCTGCTTGGAGTTCCCTAGCTTTCAGATCAATCTCCTCAAAAGTAGGAGCCTCATCAGTGTTTTTCTTGCCCCATCGCAAGGTCTCATTATCTCCACGATAGACATACCCTTTATTATTAGGGCGCAATAAGTTAATAGCTTCCGATCTGAAATATTTATATGTCATCCTGCAATCTCAAAAATAGTAAAAGCAGTTAAACATCCACCACTACCACCAGTGGGAACATTATCAGGTCCACCAACATATAAATGCCCATTCTCAGCACTACCCCATGCAGACACATTGACTACCGTCCCGGCTGATACTGTTCCCAAATCTGCCTCACAAAAATGCGATACTTCGTAAGTAGTGTAAATCGTTGTTCCCGCCAACGCATCATGTGATCGGAAAGCGTTTAAGGTAGTCAGCTTCTCTTTTGCAGGACTCCATGTATGGATTGCAGTGTAATCGCTTTGTGTAGCAGATACAGCACCAGTTTTCCATCCCAACGCCCATGCATGATCTACATCTGAGTAAGTTGTCGTTGCCGCTGGCCTATAACCTGACTTAAAAAATATCATCAAATTACTATTAGCCCCTACCAATGTTATCGCTTTATCACATATCTTTTCTTCCTCACTGGAGATATCAACAGCGATAGCAAACTCTTCATTTACCACATTCAACACATGCCCGGCAGGGAACACAGTCCCACTGTCAAGAGATACCTTGTCAGTCCCCTCATCATGTGATGCGAGTGCAACCCCTCCGATTTGTACAATCCCTGACATACTACCTTGCTATTAAATTCCCAGTGACGTTCACTGTAGATGTGATGTTCACTCGATTAAAGACTGTCATGTTCCCCTTGATGTTCAGATTATCCGATATCGTTACTG
>VTLG01017279.1_pt1 | contig 10315 bp, 5 predicted proteins | sample 4694571 | NCBI WGS metagenome assembly VTLG01 (sample SAMN12604809, study PRJNA352737) | marine metagenome | biome: ENVO:00000447; feature: ENVO:00000209|ENVO:00000569|ENVO:01000036; material: ENVO:00002151; isolation source: viral sequences binned using virsorter ... | reverse complement strand
TTAATAATGGAAGAATTGCTGTAGGTATTACTGAATTTTCTGTATCTGATGTAAAATCTGTTTATGGAACTGATGATGGTTTAGTTGGTATTAATACATTTAGTGCCGATGTTGTTCCAGCAGTGTTCTTTAATGTTGGAGTAGCAACAGTTGGTGTTCAAACATTTACTGGTAGATCAGTTATACAAAGCACTAATGAATATTTCCCAGGAATTACTACTGTTGGAAATCTTGTTCAATATACTGACTTAAATGTATCACAAGATCCAGTAAGAGGAAGAGTAGTTAGTGTTGGATCTTCTCATTTAGAAGTTGTTGGAGTTACAACTGTTACTGATATATGTGATGGAACATTGCCACAAACTAGTGTTAAGAGTGTAAATGATTTAAGAATATTAACTAGTATGTTGGATAGATCATCTGATAATACTCTTTATACACCTCTTCCAAAGAAAAATATTTCTAATGTTGATTTAACATCTGCTTCTATTGTTATAAGAAAAACATTTAATGTTACTATTGCTAATGGACAAATAAGCACACCATTACCAACTATTGGATCTGATGAAACTTTCCAACCATTTACACCTAAGAGATATTCTTTGATAGGTGCTGATGGTACTACATATGATTTAACTGCTGATCAATTTGATTTAAGTGTTAGTCAACAACTTCAAATTCGTGGATTAGCTGCTGGTAATAATACTGCAACTCTTGTTGCTACTGTTAAAAAATTAAAACCAAAGGCAAAACAGAAAATAAACAATAGAGTTAAATCTGTAGTTATTAATTACTCTAAGCAAAGGGGTGCTGGTGTTGGTGCAACAACTTTAAATGATGGTTTATTGTATGGTAATTATCCATATGGTACTAGAGTTCAAGATGAAACTATATCTTTAAATAACCCTGATGTTGTTCAGATTCACGGTGTTTTTGAATCAGCAGATAGTGCTGATCCTTCTTGCCCTAAAGCAAATCTTTCTTCCATAGTTACCCAATCAACAACAACCAATGAATTAATAATTGGTGAGCAAATGATTGGTAATGATAGTGAAGCTGTTGCTATTGTGGCAGAAAAACTATCTGATTCTCAAATTGCTATTCTTTATAAGAATGAAATTCTTTTTAAAGAAGGAGAAACTGTAACTTTCAAAGAATCTTCAGCACAAGCAGTTATTTCAACTTTAGATTCACCTAGTTTTGCTATAGGATCAAATTATACATTTTCTGGTGGTGGAGAATCAACTTTCTATGATTATGGAATAATTAAGAGAAAACCTAGTGCCGATGCACCATCTAAGAAGATAAAGGTATATTTCCAATGTGGTTCATATGATTCTGGTGATAATGGAGATATAACAACTGTCAATTCTTATGATCAATTTAAATATGGTTTTGATATTCCAAGAGTTGATACTCATAGTTGTGCAGATGTTATTGATATAAGACCTAGAGTTGTACCAATTTCATCAGTTGCTCAAGGTGATAGATCACCTCTCGAATTCCTTGGAAGAACTTTCACAGGATCTGGAGATTCTGCTCCTAATATTTTAGCATCAGATGAGTCTATTGTTATAGATTTCTCATTCTATCTTCCAAGAATTGATAGAATATTCTTGAATAAGGAAGGAAGATTCCAGGTGAAATATGGAGATCCTGCAGAAGATCCTAAGAAACCTGTCCCTGTGGATGAGGCTATAGAGATAGCATCTGTTGGTCTTCCAGCATATTTGTATGTAACTAAGGATGCTGCACTACAATTTATGAATCATCGTAGATATACGATGAGTGATATTAAGAAACTTGATACTAGAATTAAAAATCTTGAATATTATACTACACTTTCTTTATTAGAAACAAATACAGCAAACTTCTTTGTTCCTGATCAGGATGGTGCTAATAGATTTAAGTCTGGTTTCTTTGTTGACAACTTTACTGGGTTCCAACCACAGGAAGATAAACTTAAAATTAATAATAGTATAGACAGAAAACGTAAAGAATTACGTCCAAGACATTATACAAACTCAGTTGATTGTGTATTTGGACCAGTTGTAGGTAATGATCCTGCAGATGATCTTCAATATTCTACTATTGAGGGTGTTAATGTTAGAAAACAACAGGATGTTATAACATTAGATTATGGTGAAGTTGTATGGTTAAAGCAAAGTTTTGCTACAAGATCTGAAAGTGTTACTCCTTTCTTGATTAGTTTCTGGCAAGGAACTATGGAATTAAATCCTGCATCTGATACTTGGGTAGATACTGCAAGATTGGATGCTAAGATTATTCAAACTGAAGGTAATTATGCTGCCACAATGGATAATTTGGCAAGAAATGAAGGTATTGATCCTCAGACTGGTATGGGTCCTGTTATATGGAATGCATGGGAAACCACTTGGACAGGAACTTCTGCTGTAGAATTTAATGGAGCACAAACTACAACTAGTGAAAGTACTACTTGGGGACAAGGTGGTTGGATTAATGGTGAACCAGATAACAACCCTGCTTGGTGGTATACTGAGACTAGTACTACAACAACACAGGAAGTATTAAGACAAACTACACAAACTGATCATCAACAAAGATCTGGTCTTAGAACCATCGTTCATGAAACATTTGATGAGCAATCTGTGGGTGATAGAGTTGTAAGTAGAGATCTTATTCCATATATGAGATCAAGAAATATTGAGTTTGCTGCTAAGAAGGTTAAACCTTTAACTCAATTATATGCCTTTATGGATGGACAGAATGTTACTAAATTCTGTGTTCCTAAGTTACTTGACATAACTATGACCTCTGGAACATTCCAAGTTGGTGAAACTGTAAAAGGTAGAATGAATAATACTGGTTTGAGTCAAATAACCAGTGATAGTATTGCAGAAATTCAATTTAGGGTTGCCCAATCAAATCATAGAGAAGGTCCTTATAATGTTCCAACTAAGACATTTAGAGATAATCCTTATACTAATCAAACATTACCAGCATCTTACTCATCAACCTCCGATATAGTTAATGTAGATACTTTTTCATTATCTACTGAAGCACAAGGAGCATATTATGGATGGGTAGAAACTGGAATGATTCTTGAAGGAGAGAGTAGTGGAGCACTTGCAACTATAAATGATGTAAAACTTCTTTCAGATGTTTCAGCATTCTGTGGTGGTTCATTCTTTATTCCTAATCCAAATAATCTTAATTTCCCAAGATTTGAAACAGGAACTAAGACATTTAGTTTAATCGATGATGCTGATAATAATCAGGATAAGTGTAATACATTAACAGATGAAACATATACTGCTTCTGGTACTTTAGAAACTGTTCAAGAGAATATTATTTCTATTAGAAATGCAAGAATTGAACAAAGACATGAATTCCAAGAACAGATAGTTCATAGTGATCTTGGAACAGAAGTTGTTTCTACTAATGTTATTGGACAAGAATCAGATACATCACGTAATGGATATTATGACCCTCTAGCACAATCATTCTTAGTTGAAGATCCTGGTGGAATATTTGTAACTAAATGTGATATCTTCTTTAGAACAAAAGATGATATGGATATACCTTGCGTATTCCAGTTAAGATCTATGAAGAATGGATTCCCAACACAACATATTCTTCCATTCTCTGAAATTGTACTAGATCCAGCAGATGTTGTAACTTCTGCAGATGGTTCTGTAGCAACAACTGTTGAATTTAAAGCACCAGTTTATCTTGAAGGTGGAAACACTGAATATGCTATAGCACTAGCATCTAACTCCACCAAATATAGTGTTTATATCTCTAGAATTGGTGAGACAGATTTACTTACAGATACATTTATTTCTAACCAACCTTACTTAGGATCTCTCTTTAAGTCACAGAATGCTTCTACATGGGAACCAAGTCAGTGGGAAGATCTTAAATTTACAATGTATAGGGCAGACTTTGAACCTAATGGAACTGTAGAATTCTATAGTCCAGAATTGACAAGAGGAAATAATCAGATCCCAACACTTAGACCTGATCCATTAATTATTAATTCTAGAAAGGTAAGAGTGGGTCTTGCAACAACAGTTGCTGATAGTTATGAATTAGGTAATACCTTTACACAAGATGGTACAAATGCATCAGGTAATCTTGTAGGTGCTGGTGGTTCTGCTACAGGAACACTTACAATTGCCAATGTTGGTATTGGATATACTCCTCTTGATGGTAATCTTACATTTACTGGTGTTAATTTAACAACAGTTACTGGTCAGGGAAGAGGTGCTGTAGGTAATGTTTATATTGAAAATGGTCAGGTTGGTGCTTGTACTGTTACTTCAGGTGGAAGTGGTTATGAGGTAGGTGATGTTGTTGGAATTACTACTATTGGTCTTTCTACTGGTGGTAGTGGAACTGTTGGTAGAGATGGTCAATTTACTATTGCTGGTATTGGAATGACTAATGAAATTACACTTGACAATGTTCAAGGTAATTTTGCTACTGGTGCTGGTAAGACTATGAGATATACCAATAGTGCTGGTGTTACTACAGAATTGAACTTCAGTCATGGTGGTAACGTTACTATAAGTTCATTAGATAATGAATCTGATGGATTACATATTAAAGTTAATCACCAGAATCATGGAATGTATGATACTGAGAATATAGTTAAGATATCTGGTGTTGTTGGAAATGTTAAACCATCAAAACTAAGTCTTGCTTTAGATGTTGGTAATAGTAGTTCCTTTACTGTAGATGATGGAAGTGTTTATGAGAACTTTGAAAATGTCGGAGTTGGAACAACTAACATAGGATTAGTTAAGATTGGAGATGAGGTTATTCAGTATAACAATGTTTCTGGTAATGTTCTTACTATTGCCAATAGAGGAAATAATAAGATCAACTATGCAGTTGGTACTCCTGTTCAAAAGTATGAACTTAGTGGAGTCTCTTTAGCAAGAATAAATCGAACTCACGGTTTATCTACATCAACTTCTTCAGCAACTTCTGGTTCAATTGGATTTGATTCTTATAACATCAAACTTGATATGTCAGGTGAAGATAATATTGATGGAATAGCACATAATGATACTACTGATAGAAGCACAGACGTAGGATTCCCCAAATTGTATTTGGGTCAAACTCAAACTGCTGGTGGATATCAAGTACACGCAACTCAAAATATGCAGTTCCAGATTATTACTCCAATTTGTCACAATATGACAGTGACAGGAACTTCAATTGGTGCAGAAGTTAGAACTACTTCTGCTACTAGTTTAAGTGGAGATGAAATTCCTTACATTGATCAAGGATTTGAATCTATCACTATTGGTGAAAGTAATTATCTTACAAGTCCTAGAGCAATTTACTCAAAAGTTAATGAGGATGATAGATTAGATAATTTTGAAGGAAATAAATCTATGCAGATGAGATTAACTCTTGTCACAACTGATACTAGATTATCTCCTGTTCTTGATGCTCAAAGAGTTAGTACTATCTTAACTTCTAATAGAGTTAATGATGTAATTAGTAATTATGCTACTGATGATAGAGTGAAGAGTATGAATAATGATCCTACTGGATGTCAGTATATTACTAAGGAAATATCCATAGAAAATGCTGCTACTTCTTTGAAAATATTATTAGGTGGACATATTCACTCTGATGCTGATATTAGAGCTTTCTATGCTATTGGTGATAGAACTGGTTTTGAACCAATCTTTACTCCTTTCCCAGGATTTGAGAATCTCAATAGTAGAGGACAAGTAATCAATTCTGCTAATAACAATGGTCAATCTGATGCTTTTGTTCCTAAAACAAATCAATATGGTTTTGGAGATTCAGTACAGTTTAGTGATTATACCTTTACTGCAGATGATCTTCCAGCATTCAGATATTATAGAATTAAACTTCTATTAATATCCTCTGATCAGTGCTATGTTCCTAGAGTGAAGGATCTAAGAGTTATGGCATTAGCATAGTATGGAACATTATAATATTGAAGGGCATCAGGATCTTGCAAGAGATCCTAAAACAAATGCCATAATAAATGTGAATTCTATAGATTATAGTCATTATACTGCTGGTCGTAGCGCAAAAAGATCAAGAAACGAAAGGGTTGACTCTATGGAACAAGATCTTGCTAGTTTAAAAGGTGAAATTGGTGAAATCAAATCTTTACTCAGGGAATTAGTCAATGGCAAGTAAAAATCTGACATTTGATCCAAATGCAGGAGTCCCATATGCTGCTAATTTAGCACTTTATACAGGGGCAGATTTTAAGGCTACATTTAATGTGGTCGATACTTCTGACGTTGCTTTTGATTTCCAAGGACTGACAACAACTTCAGTTTGGACGGGATCTTCCCAAATGCAAAAAAGTGCAGGTATTGGTGCTACTACCACACCTTCAGGAACCTTTACTGTAGGGTTTACAAGTGCTGGTGGTGGTATATTTGAAATATCAATGGGTTCTACTGCTACTAGAGATTTGTCTGAAGGTAGATACGAATATAATGTTCTAGTAAGTTCTGGAGCAACAATTTATAATATAGTAAACGGAAATATATTAGTTCATGCTGGAATTGCTTCCGCACCCTAAATATAATAGAGGTAGAGTATAAATGGCACAACCAGGAAGTAGATCCGAATTCAAACAATACTGCTTAAGGCAATTGGGTGCTCCCGTGCTGGAGATTAACGTTGCTGATGAACAGTGTGAAGATAGGATTGATGATGCTATTCAGTATTTCCACGAAAGGCATTTTGATGGAGTAGTTAGAACATATCTTAAATATCAAATAACTCAAGCGGATATTGATAGAGGAAGAGCATCTGTTTTAACTGGAAAGAAAAGAACAGGAATAACAACAGAAACTGTAACAGCAGATATTGCAGGAACAGAAACAGATTTTGAATGGTATGAGAATAGTAATTATATACCTGTTCCATCATCTGTGATTGGTGTAGAAAAAATATTCCGTTTTGGTGGAAGTAATGCAATATCAAATAATATGTTTAGTATTAAATATCAGTTATTCTTAAATGATATTGCTTTTAATCTTGGATATAATGGTCTTTTAAGTTATGCAATGACTCAGACTTATTTGTCTGATATTGATTATCTATTAACAACAAGAAAACAAATTAGATTTAATCAAAGACAAGATAGATTGTATCTTGATATTGATTGGTCAGCATGTGAAGTTGATGAATTTATTGTTTTAGAATGTTTTAGACTTATGAATCCAAATGATTATACTAGAGTGTGGAATGATTCATTCTTAAAGAGATATGCTACTGCTCTTATAAAGAGACAATGGGGACAAAACTTATTAAAATTCCAAGGTGTTAAATTACCTGGTGGGGTAGAAATGAATGGAAGACAAATCTATGATGATGCAGAAAAAGATCTAGAAATTATCAGAGAACAAATGTCTAATACTTATGAACTTCCACCTTTGGATATGGTAGGATAATGTTATGCTCAATCCATTTTTCCAACAGGGATCTACATCAGAACAAAATTTAGTACAAGACTTAATCAATGAACAGTTGAGGATGTATGGTGTTGAGGTACACTATCTTCCTCGCAAGTATATGAATGAGAAGACGGTAATAAGAGAAGTAGTACAATCTATATTTGATGATTCATACCCATTAGAAGCATATCTGGATAATTTTGATGGATACACTGATAATCCTACAATATTATCAAAATTTGGTATTGAACAAACTAATGAAGTAACTCTTGTTATTTCTAGAGAAAGATGGGAAACATATATTCAACCATTACTTAAAAACGAATCTAATGTAAAGTTAACTACCCGACCTAAAGAGGGTGATTTAGTTTATTTTCCACTAGGTGATCGTTTATTTGAAATTAAGTATGTAGAGCATGAAAAACCTTTTTATCAACTAAGAAAGAATTATGTCTACACTCTGAAATGTGAACTCTTCCGTTACGAAGATGAAATTATCGATACAGGAGTTGCTGAGATTGATGATACCTTAATTGGTGATAATGCAGATGGAACTTCTGAAGATGGTCTATCAACACTACTTGGATCTTCTCAAACTCTTACATTGGTAGGAACTGGTGCTACAGCATCTGCTGTCATTGGATTTAATACTGAAGGATCTATCAGATTAATTACATTAAGTAATAGGGGTGGTGGATATACTGCTGTTCCTACAATTGGGGTGAGTTCTGCTCCAGCAGGAGGCGTGACAGGTATTCTTACTGCTACTATGATTAGTGGTATTAATGTATGTAATTTAAATATTAGTGATAATCATAAATCTGTTCAGCAGGTTGTTATTACAAATCCAGGTGCTGGATATACTCTTGCACCTACACTCCAGATTACTGGTGGAGGTGGTTCAGGTGCTGCTGGAACCGTCTTTATAGGTGATGGGGCAGTTGGTATAGTGACACTTACTGATGCAGGTTCTGGATACACTACAGCACCTACTGTGACCATTACAGCACCTGTTGGTGCAGGAAATACACAGGCAACTGCTGAAGCAGTCGTAAGTTCTGGTGGAACTATTACTGCAATTAATATTACTAATGCTGGTGCTGGATATACTTCTAGTCCTACAATTACAATTAGTGATCCTTCATTGGATAATAGTGGTAATTACAAGTTTAATGAAATTATCACTGGATCTATTACAGGTGTGAAGGGTAGAGTTAGAACTTGGAATGCAACTACAAATGTTCTAGAGGTGGCAAATGTTTCTGGAATGTTCAGTATTGGGGAAAATCTAACTGGTAGCACTTCTGGTGCAGTTCATGCATTAAGGGTTGTTAGTGAAGATCCACCAGAGGATGGATTTGCTGATAATGTTAATATAGAATCTGCTGCAGATGATATTTTAGACTTCAGTGAACAGAACCCATTCGGTATTCCCTAAATATAAGATACAAGGACTATAACAATGTTTGAATATTTTTATAACGAAATTTTGAGGAGAACCATTATTTCCTTTGGTACTCTGTTTAATAGCATTTCCATCAAGCAAAGTGGTGGAGAGACGGATGCTAGTATAATCAGAGTTCCTTTGGCATATGGACCTACTCAGAAGTTTTTGGCAAGATTAACTCAATCACCAGATCTTAATAAAGCAACATCTTTGTCTTTACCAAGGATGTCTTTTGAATTTACTGGGTTGACATATGATCCAGGTAGAAAGGTTACTACTACTCAAAAAATTGTAGTTCAGAATCCAGATTCAGATACTCCTGATGAGAAGAAAGTTTATATGCCTGTTCCATATAATATGCAATTTGAACTTGCTATTATGTGTAAGTTAAATGATGATGCATTACAGATCGTAGAACAAATATTACCTTATTTCCAACCTGCTTATAATCTAAGTGTTAACTTAGTAGGTTCTATTAATGAGAAGAGAGATATACCAGTCGTTCTTGAAAATATTACTATGCAGGATGATTATGAAGGAGACTTTGAATCGAGAAGAGTTCTTCTTTATACATTAAGATTTACTGCTAAGACATACCTATTCGGTCCTGTCACAGATGCTTCCAAGGATATTATTACCAAGTCTACAGTCAATTATCTTACTGGTACAGATACATCCAACGCACAACGCAATCTTACATACTCTGTTGTTCCTAGAGCAATTCAGAACTATGATGGAACAGTTCTTACCAACTTAGCAGCAGACATTACTAAGACTCAAACTGTATTTGAGGTTGAGGATGGAAGTACTATTACAGCATCCTCTGGTTCTACTAGTGTCTACATTGATGTTGGTGGAGAGGAACTTTATGTTAAGGCTGTAGATGGTAATAAGATTACTGTTAAGAGAGGACAAGACGGAACTACAAAACTTGCTCATATTAGAGGAACATCAGTTAAGTCCATTACATCTGCTGATAATGCATTAGTAGAGGAAGGAGATGACTTTGGATTTAGTGGAACTTCTACCTGGAACGGATAAATGAAAAATAATTTAGATAATGCTTTCAATATAACACCTACTGAAGTTGAGGTAGATGAATCTGATGTTGTAGTTGGAGTAGATAGAGAAAAACCAGATAGACTTGCTAAAGATGATATAACCAAAGACTATGAGTATACTCGTGGTAACCTTTATAGCATCATAGAGAAGGGTCAGGAGGCAATTAATGGTATTCTTGAACTTGCACAGGATAGTGAGATGCCAAGAGCATATGAGGTTGCAGGACAGTTGATTAAGAGTGTTTCTGATGCAACTGATAAGTTGATGGATCTTCAGAAAAAACTTAAAGATGTTGAGGAAGATAGTCCTCAGAAAGGACCAAATACAGTTAATAATGCACTCTTTGTTGGATCTACAG
>VTLG01013857.1_pt1 | contig 10316 bp, 24 predicted proteins | sample 4694571 | NCBI WGS metagenome assembly VTLG01 (sample SAMN12604809, study PRJNA352737) | marine metagenome | biome: ENVO:00000447; feature: ENVO:00000209|ENVO:00000569|ENVO:01000036; material: ENVO:00002151; isolation source: viral sequences binned using virsorter ... | reverse complement strand
TGATTTTAAGACGAGTAAAGCTGTCTATGACGATCATCTCGTACAAATGTCAGCTTACAGGTACATGATTGAGGAGCAAGACGGAATAGAAATTAATAAAGGTATTCTTGCAAGATTTGGAAAAGAAACTGATGATTTTGAAATAAGAGAGTTTTCTAAATCTGATCTTAATAAAGGTTTTAAATATTTTAAAGTTTTACGAGAGGCATTTGATCTCGACAAACAGGTTAGTAAACTAACAAGAAAGGCGAAAAAGAAATGACGATATATAGAAAGATATTTGATATCACACATGAGGTAAAATCTGTATCACAGACAAAGCCAAAGGGTATTCAATATAAAGTCACTAATTGGAATGATGTTAATGATGTTGTTCGTGAACAATTAGCAAAACATAAATTACTTCTTATTCCTAAAGTTATGGATCACACAAAAGAGGGTAATTTAACTACAGTAAAAATGAATTGTGATGTCATAGATGTAGATACCAACGAAAAAATGACTGTTGGTGATTACTATGGGTATGGGGTTGACAATTCTGATAAGGGAGTGGGTAAAGCCACAACATACGCATACAAGTATTTAATAATGAAGTTATTTTTACTTGAAGTTGGCGAAGCAGAAGATTCAGAAAACGAAGATCCTGTTGCCACTAAACCAAAACAAGAAAAAAAGGAGCATTCAATATGAGTGAAGTAATAATAAAAGCTACTCTATTTAAGAACGAGTACAAAGAGGAAGGTGACTCTAAACCTGACTATCAAAATAAAACAATCTGTTATCCTGATGATGTTCTACAGGAAGATATAGTTCTTAAAAAAGGACAGGCATACAGTATCGCTTTATGGAAGGGTGATAAAGGTAGTCTCTCTGTAAGAATACAAGAGGCATATAAAAAACCTGAAGAACAGACTCATCAACCTAAAGAAGAATCTGCTCCAGTAGATACTTCTAGTTCGGACATTCCATTTTAATGACCTTGATAGTTTTAACAGCATTAGAGTTATTAGTTTTATTACTAATAGCTTTAATGGTGTGGGCAATAGGCGATCAGTTGAGTAAAAAAGATGAGTAGATTTGATAATTATATAATAGATTATTTAGAAGGGAGAGAATTTTTGAAAAAACATACGAAAGTTTTTATGGATTATTGGGGATATGACATTCCTGAAGATGTGACTTGTATGGTCTGTTATAGTCCTGCTGTTGACCTTCATCATATTCAAGGTAGGGGAATGGGATCGAGTGATAACAAAGACCACCCAACTAACTTAGCGAGTTTGTGTAGAGCTTGTCACGAAAAAACAGCAAGTAAAAAATTCAATGCTTTTGTTTACACAAAGTTATTAGAACGCATTATAGATAAGGTGGAAAAAGATGGAAGGATATAGTCCTGAATTTATTGCTAATGCAAAAGCAGAAGCAGTAAAAAATTATCGTGATGCTAAAAGGCATTATGATAGGTCTGCAAGAACTAAAGATCATATCTACGATACTGCTTATTTAAAAATATTACATGGTTCAAATGAAAAAGTGACTGTAGAAACTGCTAAAGCCAAAGCAAGACAAAGCGAAGATGTATTAGCTTGTAATGTTGCTTTAGATGAAGATAGAAAAAAACTAGATGATGCTTTTGTAGAATTAGAAAGAATAGAAACAAAGATACAAATGATCTTAGATCAGAACGCACTTAAAAGAACCGAAATGAAACTGGGGAGTATTTTGACATGAAGAATATTGAGGTTAAAAAAACTTGGAATGGAAGAATATCTCTAAGAGATTATATTGTGGAAACACAAATAAGAAAAAAAGAACCTGTTAGGGTTCTTTATAAATCAGATCAGATGATTTTATCACCTGAACAATTAGAAAAAAGAGATTACATGACTGAATGTATCTCAAGATATACTGGAAAGAAATACAAGCTATATGATTATGTATGGAAACCACAAGACAATAGACAAGGGGAATTAATATAATGAAAGATAAAATGATTTATTACTACAAAGATTTAGGGCAAATCTTTGGGAAACACGAAAGAACTATGCAACGATTGATAAGTAAGATAAGGTTAGAGAACCCTAAAAATCAATCTTTGAATCGTTGGATAGGCAGTAGTTGGTACTGCACACATAATGATTTAGAGGAGGTATTTAGGTTATGCTCAAAGTCGGAAAGCGAAAAGACGGAAGAAGTCCATTCTACTACATAAAAGGAACTCATAGATTTGGTGAGGAAGTTGTTATCATCAATGCAGAAAGTACAGGGTGTGTTAAGTTTTCTGACGCACAAAGAGTTCTTAATAAGAAAATAAAAGAACTTAATAATGATATAGAGGGTATGAATGAACATACCTTTGGGGAAGCTACAGAAGAATTATTAAATGATCCTGTAGAAATGCCAAGTTATGAGAGGTCTTTAATATACAAACATAACCAAAAATTATTAGGAAAAATCAAACTTAAAGATTTTACATTAAACTTAGTTAATAAATATGCTTATGAGAGGTTTCCTGTCATACAACAATATAAGGGGATTAGATTTAAAGATTTACCTTTAGATGAATTTAAAATTGAGATGTCTAGTAAGTATCATACTGTTAATACTGCTTATATAACCCCTGTAGGTAGAGTTCTTCATTATGCCCATACTAATTTGAATTGGTGTCCTTATATGAGAATGACTAAGTTTCCTATTTTAAGTGCAGATCAAAGACCTAAGTATAATTTTACAATGGAAGAAATTAAAACTTGTTTAAATACTAATGCAGATCATCATATAAAATTGTTGTTTATTTTTTTAATATTTACAGGAGCAAGATTACAAGAAGCATTAAATGTTCGTTGGGAACATATTAACTTAGAGAAAAAAGTATTAAGTTTATGGCAAGGGAAACAAGAAAAGCCAAGAGAAGTTCCTATTCACCCTACTTTAGAAAAGTGGTTAAATAGAATTAATAATAGAGAGGGATATTTATTTGAATGGAGGACGATTGATGATAGGAAAAAAAATGAAGGATATGGTCTAAGTCATAGGTGGGATTATATGCTCGATCAAGCAGGAGTAGATAAAAAGAAAAAACGCCATGCTTGTAGGCACACTTGGGCGAGTAATTTGTCCGTCTTTGCAGACGCAACACCTCAAGATTTAATGGAAATTGGGGGGTGGAAAGATGTTAGATCCGTTATGGTCTATTCTAGGTCTAATGATGAAAATAGGATTAGAAACAAAATAAATCAGTTGCCTAAATAATTAGCTTCGTATATTTGGAAATTTGGTTGGGGGTGTAGTTCAGTTGGTTAGAACGTCTGCCTGTCACGCAGAAGGTCGAGGGTTCGAGTCCCTTCACTCTCGCCAATAATATAAGAAACTCAACACTTTCTAAACACTCCCTAAAATTTTGGCAGAAATAAGGGATTGACTATTGCCTGTCACTACTTTAATACAAGTATAGCGATTCATAAATCGTGGTTTTTAGGAATAAATAGGTATTGTTCAGAGTATGCTAGTACACAAAAACTCAACATATTCTGAACACCTATTTTAAAGTTAGATACTGTATTTCTTTTATAACTCCTTTAGGAATTATTTGCGATCTACCATAGAGATCATCTGAGTTGTCATGGTCTTTATCACCTGAGATAATTACATATTCAGAATTTTCCTCCATAAGAAAACCAAGTGAATCTATAGTACAAAGTTTACTACCTAATAAATCATCTTTGGTCTGCCAAGTGGATAGACTACATTCGTTAGTATCTAACCAAATGACATTAACCATAGGAGGAATGGGCATTATTTTTTCTTCTTTTTCTTTTTCTTCTTAGGGAAACCAGCTTTCATATTCTTATATGCTTTATCGCTAATGGTGCTGTTTTTCTTAGAACGAGATGTCCCTGCTTTTTTTCGTTTATTAATATTTTCGTAAAGAGACATTATTTCTTAGCCTTTTTTTTAGTTTTTTTCTTAATTTTCTTTTTGTCTTTGTTTAATTGTTTCAATCCTTTTTCAGTATAAGGATATTTTTTTCCCATATATGATGGCATAGTTTACTCCTTTAACAATTCCACGCCCTACGAGACCAATAGTTTGCAGATAGTTTATTATTTTTACCTTTGATCCCACCTGATCTCGCACAATAAGATTTTTTTCGTGCAGGTGAGTTCTTCTTGATGCTCATATTAGGATCACCAAAGTTAATCTTTTTTACTTTGTCACCATCTTTTACGAACACCTTGAATTTTTTTACATCGCCCTTCATGGGTTTATTCAGTTTGACTGTTCTACCCTGATACTTCGCCACTACTGACTCCTAATGATCCTAATTTAACTTGTTCTTGTTTTTCCAATTGATCTTTAAGTGATTGATTTTGTGAAGATGCGTAATCAGCTTTTGCTTTTTGAAATGCAATCACATCATCTATTGTTATCTTTAGTTTTTCTTCTCTAAGTTGAGCATTCTTCTCTGCCCAATTATCGAGTCTTTCATTTAAAAACTTAATATGAAAATCTTTTTCTTCGTTGTCTTTTTTGACTTCTCTTAGTTCTTTTTTAGTTTTGCGTAGTAATGCTTCTACTTCTTTGACTGTACTCATTTAGATACCCCTGACTTTTTTTCGTAAGTTCTTAATGCTCCCATACCTAAAAGTGCCATAACTAAAGGCATCAAAGTACCCATATCGAGTTCAGGTAAAGGTGCAGTCTCTAAACTAAATGTTGCAATAACAAACATTAAGAATTGTTTTAAAACATATTCCCAAAATATAGCTAATGCACATGACATACCTATTAATGGTCGCCATGATCTTTGCAACATACCTGATAAACCACCAGCTACTGACTTAGCATCAGCAAGGTTAATATCAGATTGTGCTTTGTTTATCTGTGCTTCAATTTCTTTTAATTTAATTTTAGCTTGTGCTTTTTCATCTTCAGAAGTGTGAAGTGAATCTATTATTCCACCAACATTTTTTACAAGATCGCCACCTAATAATTTACTTAACATTAAATACTCCTCATAATTTCTGCTAGTTCGTTTGCCCTATTGGGTGTTTGTTTTGCCCACCTACTATCGAGCATTTCTGAACTAGCAGATTCATAATCACACTTATTTAAGTGGTATCGAAAGTTTTTAAATTTAAGTAATCGTGGCAATCCTAGTTGAAAAGCCATATTAATAACACACCCAAAAGCACGAGGATCAATACTTTCGCTTTTGATGAAAGTCTCTGCATCATTGGTAGCTTGTTTAAAGTCTCGTTCAAAGAACTCCATAACTTTTGCATCATCATATTCTACTCCTTCCTGTAAATCGTCTGTAGGTAAAACTAAATGTCCAACTCCAAAAGTGGCGTTGCCTAGATGGTCTAAGTACACCTTGTTAATTTTTCCTTCGTGTTTAATAATTTCTTCTTTTATTTCTTCGTACATTCTATTAGTTTCTCCAAATACCATTTTGCTTTTTCTAAATCTTCAAGTCCGTTTTTGTGTTTATGTCTTACTACATACTTCACAATGTTGCCTTGAAAGTAATCGAGTTTAAATTCTGCTATAAAGTCTGACACTTGTATCTTTGTGCCTATGTAATAAGAGGGGTTAATCTTATCTTTAGACTTTTCCATTCCACCTCCCATTATCTTCTAATGTCATGGGAATTAATTGAGGAATACCATTTAATATAACTGCACACCCAAGAGTAGGCCTGCGAATATTAACTCTTGAATAGGCAAAAGCTAGTGAATGTTTATTTATTAAACAACCAATAGTCATTCCCCACCTAAGTTTCTCAGGCGAGTTCCAGTACCCTAATTTGAAATCTGTATGGTAGTGGCCTTGTATAAAATTATATCCTATCGACATAGATGATTTAACAGGATCTTTATTCATGTTATGGCAAAAATAGTATTCACCATATTTGTCTTTAATAATTAATCTATCGTGCCATTTCCAATTTGTATGATCTACTCCTAAGACATCTGCGTATTCTTTAATAGCTTGTCTTGGAAAGCCATGATGTTTTCTTTTTCTATAAACAAGAGAACCATGATTACTATGAAGTAAATCCATTTTAGGAAATAACTTTTCTAGTTTTTTAATTTTGTATTGTGCTAATTCTAATTCTTTAGTGGCACTTGGTAAATCAGGATCAGAATCATGGAAGGACAAAGCCGAGTAATCAACTTCATCTCCAATGTTTACCACTCTTGAAAATTTATATTTTTTGCTAATAGCTTTTAAGAAAGAATAGCTATCAACATGAGAATATGGCTCATGCAAATCCGAAATCGCTAAGATATTCGACATAAGATTATCCTTTCAAATTAAGATAAAATTGCAAGTTTTAAATATTTAAGTATTTTTAATTATTTTAGTAGTGCAAAATGTAGTGACATAAGTATCAGGTATTTGCGTTAATTCTTTAGCTAATTTTATAGATGCTTCTCTACATTCTTCTTTTGTATTATAAGACACATCATAAATAATATTCTGTACGCAAGTTTGCTCTAATGATGTTATGGGATTTTGGACACATAACCAAAAAATAAGAAACATTTTCATAGCTAGTTGCCATTAAGGTACTTTTCAATCCATATAATCTTTTCTTTAATAACAGCTATATCTTGTTGCATTTCAGATATTGTATTTGCTTTTGTTTCTACAGCTTCGAGGCGTTCACTCCACATACCCCAAGTCATAGCTAATGATGTAAGGATCACTAGGTAAGGTAATACTGTTTTCATATTAAAGTTCATTTAGACCATTCCACTTTAAATTCTGATCCTTTTGAATCAGAAATGCTCATGGTTTGTTTTTCAGAACCCCATACATGATTTTGTAGTTTAGAGTTTTTGTGGTGATAATTTTTTTGAATAATCTCAATCAACTTAACTTCTGTCATAGTAAGTTTTTTATCTTGTGCTTTTTTATAAGCATCTTCTAAAATCTTATCTAACTTTTCATGGTTAAAAGTTATTTGATCGCTTTGTGCTACCCTATATAAAGTTTGGTAATTCTTTTCGTTTAGCCATTTACGAAGTGTTGTCCAACTGACATCAAGTTCTTTAACACACTCCCTCGTAGTTTTTCCTTCAGCTACAAGTTCCATAAGTTTAGCCATGATGCTTTGTTTATATTTTGCAGGGCGATTACCCTGTTTATTTACTACTTCTGTTGTCATTATTTTACCTTTGCAGACATATTGTTAAGTGGATTGTCCAATGCCTTGTTAATTTTTAATTCTAAATCATTCTCAAGTTCTTTTATCATTTCTTCAAACAATCTAAGTTCTTCTCTAGTGTTATTCTTTACAGAATCAACAAGTGCCTCTGTGTGTCTTGAGTCTTTTTCAAGCTGACGGACATCACTTTTAAGGTCGTCTTTAAGTTCTTTTGCAGTAGAAGCCACTAGGTTTACTTCTTCTAAAATCATACTTATTTCAGATTGTATCATGGTAACTTCTTGTTGTATTAATTCAATTCTTTTATCAAAATCAGAAAGGTCAGGTGCTACGAAAGAATCTATCTTTTCTTCCATATCAATATAGCGTTTGTAAACTTCAAAACCACCATACAGAAATCCAACAAATGTAGATAAACCAATTATTAATGGAATAATCTTGCCTTTACCTTTGACTTTTACTCCGCCAAATTCTAGTTCTGCCATTGTTGATTTACCATTTCATTTATTGTGTTATTTTGTGCTGATTCAAATAACAAACCAAATTGATCTTCTAAATTCTTATTAAGATACTCACTAACATTAGTGTCTTGTATTGTTGATTGTGTATTAAAAAATGTTTTTGTATTACCCAATATTTGCATGACAATTAGTGTTTTCATTTGGTTTGATTCGTCATATCTAGCTTTATCGTCAATCTTTTTAACTATTTTAGTAGCCGCTTTTTCTTTAGCAGAAGGTTCTTTTACAGGTTTTTCAGTTTCTTCCTGTTGTACTTCTTCTTGTTCGGTACTATCTTCTGCTTCCACAGAGGGTTCTTCAACAGTTTCGCTATTGGGTTCTGTTGTTTCTTCTTCAGGTTGCTCATTAGAAGTTTCTTCTGCTTTAGCTACTTCAACTATTTCTTCTACTTCAGGTTCAGGTATCTCAAGATCCATTTCCATTTCAATTTCTAATTCGAGTTCTAATTCTGTTTGTACCTCAACTGTTATTATTTCAGGTTCAGGTAAATCTATTTCAAAGTCTATTTCAAATTCTTGTATTTCTAATTCTACAGTTTCGTATGAAACTTCTTCAGTTTCAGGTTCTATGGGAGTAAAATCAATTTCACCATCATCAAAACTAATATCGTTATATTCAAATACTTCTTCAACAAATTCTATTTCTGTAGGATCAAAAATGTTGAGGTAATAAATTTCTTCTAAGGTAGTTATGTGTTGTGTGACTATGGTGTTTATTACATTGTAAAATACATCAACAGTAACATCATCAAATACTGGGCCAACAGCTAGGTTAATATCTCTACCACCTACTTCAATAGTAAGTTTATTTAAAACACCAGAAAAATCGAAACTCCCATTGTATGACTGATACCCACTAGAGACTCCAGTTTCAGACAAGACATCAGTTCCATTAAAGACTTGGTTTGATCCATTAAGACCTGTGATGTGCAAGTAAATTCTATCCTGAGCATCTTGTTTATCTACTTCTATTGAGTATTTAACTTCACCACCATTGTTTATTTGTAAATCAGAAATATCGACAGTTTGAATAAATGTCGTACCCATACCATCAACTCCCATTGTAGAAGTTGAATTACCACTACCAGTTATTGAAGCACATTTGTCAGCACCTAATCCATAACAAGAGTTGCCACTTGGCATAGATGCTGGGCCTTGACCACCCCAATCAATGTCCATATCACCTTCTTTAGAAGAAGAAACATATCCATTTGATCCATCAAGAATATTTTCTGAGTTTTCGTTTGTGACAGTAGTTTCTGTAGTGGTGACAGTAGTAGTAGTTGTTGTAACTATTTCTGTACCTAAATCTTCTTCAGTTATTTCAACTTGTGTATCTTCAGTAATAGTGACACTAGGATCACAAAGACCTTCGTGGTCAATTAAACATTCTGCTTTAGAATATGAGGAGACCAGTAGTAATAAGGAACAAAGTCTTATAAAGTGCAATATGACCGACATCACTTAACTCTCCCTCTACAGGTTTACTTGCCTGTATATATTCAGTTTTATATTTACTTCCGTCAGGAATTTCATCAGGATTATCAGTCCAGTATTCAGACGCTTCTGCTCCAATTAAACCCTTAACAGGGCATGGAGTTCCTGCATCTGTCATAGCTGTCCAGACACGAGGATCTTGACAAAGAATAGACACAGCCGCAACTTTCATTCCATAACCATACATAGAACGACTAAGTTTGAGTTTTTGGCATAGTTCATCGTCTACTAAAATTCCTGTAGCAACACCTAGAACATTATTTTGGACACTTCCACCAACACCAACTTTACAAATATCTGAATTTGAATTTGGAATTACTGGTGCATTTGCTGTAGAAGGTGATGAGTTAGTAACAACTGTACTTACAGTATTGGTTTCTGATTTAACCTCTGAACATATTAACAATGTCATTAAAAAGACAACTGCTATTAAACTAGGGTAAATTAAATGTTTCATTAATCTACTTTACTCATAGACCTAATAAATTCGACACCCTCTATGGTTTCTATTTGTGCTTCAACTTTTGCACAAGATACCCTTGCAGTATCTGATTGCATATTGCGTTCAATAATTCTTTTCTTTTCAAGGCAGTCTTTAACACCATCAGTCACAGTATGTTCAATCATAGTTCCACCTGAGAATAAAATTAAAGCTATAATAACTTTAGTTACCATTGTTTCTTACTTTATCTTTTAATCCTTCTATATCTTCTAATGCTTTTTCCATATCAGCTTGTAATCTCATAATATTAACTTTGTTGTGAGACATATTTTCCAAATCCTCACTCATGCTTTCTACTTGTCCAGCTATGAACTCTAGCAACATAAACTGTTCTTGATCTATAGGCGTTTGAACTGCGTTCTTAACAAGATCAGACTCAAATAGAGTTGCTCTAGTTTCTATATTATTTAATCTTTCAATGACTCCAAAGTACGCCCACACACCTATTGCTACTGCTGCAAGAATACTTATTAAGTTTCTCATAGGCATAGAGATACTTGTTTGGTCTGATATTTTCATTATGCACCACAGGAATCACATTCATCATCACAGGTGCAAGGATTACACCCACAAACTATACAATTATCTGCAAACACATTCGCCACCACAATATTCACACA
>VTLG01006828.1_pt1 | contig 10317 bp, 16 predicted proteins | sample 4694571 | NCBI WGS metagenome assembly VTLG01 (sample SAMN12604809, study PRJNA352737) | marine metagenome | biome: ENVO:00000447; feature: ENVO:00000209|ENVO:00000569|ENVO:01000036; material: ENVO:00002151; isolation source: viral sequences binned using virsorter ... | reverse complement strand
TACAATGGCTTTTTAATCAGCAGCTAATGACTTAAAATAATCTTCTAAATCATCTTCATCTGTAGAAGAGGTAGTTGTAGGTTTATTAAACACTGCACTAAACTCTTCTTTAGTAGCTGTTGTTTCAGCAGTAGGTACTGATACAGGACGAGTACTTTCAGACTCTTCAACTCCAGAACCAATAACTCCCATAAGCTTAGCATTTAACTCGTCATAAGATTTAAAAGTAGAAGGATCGATAAACTCATGCACATCATGCTGAGCATTAAAGACTGCTTCTAATTTATCCTCTTCTTCAGACAATGCAGAAGGTTTTTCGAATTCAGACGAATCATAGTTCCAATATCCGGATACGATCTTAATCTTAATACGAAAGTTAGCACCTTCAATAAGATCAAAAGGATTTACAGCTTCTTCATCAGCAAACTCGGGCTGCATTGAAGCCATAATTTTATCAAAGATCTTCTGACCAAATTGATAGATCATTACTTTACCTTCGTTAGAAGGATCAGCAGGATCTTTAAGTACCATTACGTTAGCATAATATGCTGTACGTCTTTTCTGTTTACGAGCTACTTCTTTATTAGATTCTACACCTGAGTTCCATAACTTAGAATTATATTCAGATACAGGATCTTGTTGGTTAATAGTAGTAAGAGACTTCTCTATATACCACTTACCAGTTGGACCTTGAAAACCATGAGAGTATACTCTTACCCAAGGTGTTTTATTTACGTCATTACCTGGAAGAAATCTAACTACTGCGTAACCAGTATTATCTTTACCCATTTTAGGTTTCCAGATACGATCATCATCACCTGGACGATTATCTGTATTTACTTCTTTTTTAAGAGAGTCAGTCATAGTTGCAAAAGCATCTTGACGGTTCTTTAGGTAATCTTGAAATGACATTCGTTTCTCCTTTTCACAATTTCGTCGTTTCGTTAAAGTAAGACATTGCGAGCAATATCTACTATATTTATAAAGTCAAATTCAATTTTTTTCTTTACGAAAGGTTTATAGTTTTTAACTTTACTTATATAGTCAGGCCATACAAAAGGTACAGTGACTATCTTTTCATGTTGTTCTAAATAAGGAAATATATCATCTAAAACACATATTGTTTCTAATGATATAGATCCATTTATACAACTTTTATGAATATCAGGTATCTTATCAGGATGAGCAGCTATCATATTAGCAGGACCGTAAATTTGCATATAGTATAAATCTTCCTTAAACTTAATAGGAAATAATCTAAATCTTGCTCTATACTCTTCCATTTTTTGCTTAGACATATTTCTAATCCATTCTTTAGGATTATCTAAGAAATGAGCTACAAAGAAGTCTTCTCTATCTTCTCTACGTATGATTTTCGTAAGTTTTTCAAAACTAAAGATATCATTACGCGATGAATACGCGTCCTGAGAAGCTCTAACTTTACCGTTATATTGGAAGTAATCATAATTAGTACTGAAATGACGTTGAAGAGCCAGGTACATAATATATACTTCGTATCCATCTTTTGTCATGCAATCCTTGGGTTCTTATATTTTAGCATGTTAAGTTCCATAGCATCAGCTTCTATTTTTTCTTTTATTATCTTAGGTAAAGCTTTTTTAACTGAATCAAATTCAATATTATATCGTTCACATATTTCTACTGTACATTCTATATAGTTTAATTCAGGTGAAAGCTTCTTAAGATTTTCTATTTCTTCTGACAAGTTCTTTACCTTCCTTGTTATTTCGCTATCAGTTGAGAACATCTACTGCTCAAAACCTGTTTGTGGATAATTCTTATCTATAGTTCGTTGCGCTAACATAGATAAGTATTGATCAATAATATGTTCATTCTTATCATTATAGTAATCTCGTACCATTTCTAAAATTTTTTGTTTATCATTATCTGCAAGATCACTTTGAGATACAAAATTAGCTATATCAGATGCTGCTTCTGCTATATCACTTGGCTTGAGAAGATTCATAAGTCTTAATCCTTTCTCTCAATTGTTCTGTCCAGTAAATAATATCTTTACCTTTTACAAACCATTCTTGTATAGAACCATCTTGAACAGATATAAGAACTAATATCTGTTTAGGTAATAACCCAGTTAACTCATAGAACGATGTAAAATAGAATGCTCCTTGCATGTAGTAGTCATGTATATAAGATTCTCGCTTAGGAGACTTCGCTGTTTTAAAGTCAATAATTGTGAGTTCTCCGTCATAGTCTGCAACGCAATCAACAGTTCCTGCGACATGTAATTTATGAGAGAACAATCCTGATTCAAGTGCTCGAACATTATTAATCCTATCTAAGTAAGGTCGAATTCCCCTAAACAATAACTCACCAGAAGTAGAACCAAGATCATCCAGAGTTTCATTAAGTAAGTAGTTCTCACAAAGTTTATGCATTGACGTACCACGACTGGTTGCAGCTGCAGTAACTTTCTTTGCGTGTTCGTCACCAACTCTTTTACGCCATTTTTTAAGAGCAGTAAGATCCTTAGTTTTTCCAAGGACAGTTGTAATCGAAGGATATTTAACCTCCTCATTAATCGCATAGCGGCGTCCTTCATCCGTATTAATTTGTTTAAGTTTTGGTAATTCTACCCAATTGTGAATGAACATTATTTACATCATCTATAGTAATAGTAGCATCAGTTAAATTAAACATATGTTCTAACAATATATGTTCTATAATACTTCTAAGACCTCTCGCTCCTGTTTTTTGTTCTTTAGCTAACTTAGCTATACCTAATAAACTATTATCTTCAAATACTAGTTTTTTTTCTGAATATTTAAATAATTCTGTATATTGATATATTAAATTATCTTCTGCTTTAGATAAAATATTAACTAAGTCATCTACGCTCAATTCATTTAGTACCCCTATTAAAGGAATACGACCTAATATTTCAGGAATAAAACCAAACTCTTCTAAGTCTTCGGGTTTCGCGTAATGTAACAATCCTAAATCAGATGTTGATTTATTAAGTTCAACTCCAAAACCTAAATTAGTAGTTGGACCAACTTTAAGTCTCTTTGCTATCGTTTCTTCTAAATCGACAAAAGCGCCTCCAACTATAACTAAAATATTAGAAGTATCTATTTGAAATTTAACTTTAGCAAAACTTGTACTTCTTTCTACTTCTACTTTAGTACCTTCTATAAGTTTAAGCAGAGCTTGCTGTACAGCTTCACCACCTACATCTCTATTTCTTCCTGGTATTTTTCTTTTAGCTATCTTATCAAACTCATCTATAAAGATAATACCTGTACCAGCAGCATCATAGTTACCTTGAGCAGCATCTACTAATCCTTCAACTAGAGTATCTACATCTTTACCAACATAACCTGCTGCAGTTAAACTATTAGCATCTGCTATAAAACAAGGAACGTTCATAAACTCAGCTAGTCTTTTAACTAGGTAAGTCTTACCTGAACCGGTAGGACCTAAAAGCATAAGATTAGTTTTATCTAGTTTTTTCTCAAAATCAGACTCTTTATATATCATAAGCCTTTTATAATGATTATGAGCTACTACAGAAAGCATTTTCTTAGCTTTATCTTGACCTACTACATACTTGTCTAAATATTCATAAATTTCTTTAGGTTTAGGAAGATCAAAAGGAACGTTATCCATATCTTCTATAGTAAGTTCTACTTTATCTCGAACCGCTGCTAATTTCTTTTCAAAGAAATCTTTTTCTTCATTTGATAAGGTTTTCATTATATAATATGATCTACCGCTTTTGAGGTTGGGTTTTTTTGTTTAAGTAATCTCATTCTATCTTTAAAACCTTCAGGAAGTCTTCCGCTATCTACTGATCTATTACCAAAGGCAGGAGTACTTAAAGTGTAAGTCAAATGTGGATTATTTTCCTTAAATGTATTAAGATCGGAATAACTCATAATATGAGTTTCTACTTCACCTTTTTTATTAATAAAATTATAAGTTGGCATTATATTTTGTTCTCGTCGTTATTAAAAAGTTTGCGTACTAACATCTCATAGAAATCAGAAAAATCTTCATAATTAGTAAACAGCTCAGGGTCTTCATCCATGATGACTGATAACTTATTCCAAGCGTTTCTGGCAGCTTCTATAACGTCTTTATTACCCTTCATCATTATCTCCTAAAACAATTATAAAATATGCAATAAATAATTTATGCCTAATACATTATTTAATAGATATAGACAATTAGCAGCTAAAGCAGAAGTCACTCTAGGAACAAAAGAATCTCTAGAATGGTTTAGAAAAAGAATCAGAAAAGATTCTAATATCAAAAATCATGATAGAGTTACTAAGAATCTTAGAAAAGCAAGACCTGGACCAGGTAAAATGATGACTTATGTTTATGATCCTAAGTATAAAGAAAAATTAAAATATTATGATAATTATCCTCTTATAATTATGTTAGATCTCGCTAAAGGAGGATGGTATGGAGCTAACTTACATTATTTACCACCTACTATGAGAGTTGAGTTGTTAGAAGCTATAGAATATAAAAAAATACCTTTAGGTAGAATAGCAAAAGCATTAGAGAGTAATCCTATTACTAAACTTTGTTTGAAGAGATATTTAGCTAAACAAGTTATGTCTCCTCCAGTTAATGTACCGAAAGATGAATGGGAAATAGCTATTCAACTTCCTTTTGAAAGCTTCACTAAAGCAAGTGTTAAGGAAGTATGGAGAGATACTAAGAGAGGTTCATAATGCCAAACGTAGGAGAAATGAAAGCAGCTCTTTCTGCGAATGGGATCGCTAGAGATAATAGATGGTTGTGTAGAATTTACCCTCCAAAAGGATTAACTTCGACCGGTAGTCTTTTAAGTAATTTAGTATCTAGAGGACCACTTAGAGTAAATGTTAATTTGCCAGGGGTAGACGCATTAGATGCTGCAACTAATCAAATAAATGATGTCTTAGATATAGGAAATAATATTATTGGATCAAACTTACAACTTCCTACTTTAGGAGCTGTACTAACTAATCAAAGAGGAGCAGTAGAAGCTCTTAATTTATTTTGTGCTAATGCACAAATACCTGGTAGAGATATCTTAAGTACTGAATATAGAGATTACGGAGAGTCAAGGCAAATAGGAATAAGACATCAGCATGCTGACTTGACAGTAACTTACTACAGTTCTGAAGATCTAAGAGAAAGAAGATTTTTTGAAAACTGGCAAGATTTAATTTTTAATCCTAGAGCTAAACAGCACGCATACTATAATGAATATAGCGGAAGAATGGAAGTGTCTAAATTCAATCAAAGCTGGACAAAAGAAACTGCGGAATATAGATTTCATGAAGTATATCCTACTAATGTAGGAGTACAAGAATTGCAATCAGCGGAAGGTGATCTACTTAGACTTACTATAACGTTTAAGTATTATAATTATGAAAGGTTAAAATAATTATGAGTGAACTAAAAAGAATTAAACTTAACACTCCTACTTATAGAGAAATTATACCATCTAGTAAAAAAGAAGTACAAATTTCTCCTTTTAAAGTAGGAGATGAAAAGCTTTTACTTATAGCTTCTGAATCTAAAGATGCTAAACAAATGATCGATGGTCTTAAAAATGTTATATCAAGCTGTGTAAAAGGAGCTGATTTAACTGAAATGGCTGCATACGATGTTGAGTATTTGTTTCTTAAGATTAGATCTATTTCTGTAGGTGAAACTGCTACAGTATTATTAACTTGTACAGAATGCGAAACTGCAAATGAAGTAAAAGTTGATTTAAGTAAAATTGAAGTAAGAAATATTGACAATTTCGTTAGAGATATAAAAGTAACAGATGATCTTATATTTAAAATGAAGACTCCTGATATAGATTCTTATACCGGTATTGATACAACCCCTGATGGTATTATTACTTTTATTGCTAGAAATGTTGAAAGAGTATTTTATGGAGAAGAAACTATTGAAGTCAGTCAAAATGAAATAAATGATGTAATAGATATTATTAATCAATGTACTGCTTCTCAATTTGCTGATATGCAAAATTATGTTCAAACTATGCCAAAAGTTTCATATGATATTGAATTTATTTGTAAAGAGTGTGGACATAAAAACACTAGAACATTGGAGGGTCTAGCCGATTTTTTCTAATATGCCTCTCCCATATTGACCTGTATAATTATTACAAGTTAATTTTTAGTATGAAACAACACCATAATTGGTCAATAAGCGAAATAGAAAATATGATACCATGGGAGAGGGAAGTATATGTTTCTTTACTGAAACAATACATAGAAGAAGAAAACGAAAAGATGAAAAAACGAAATGGCTGAAACACCTGAACAAAAAACTCTAAACGAAATAAGCGAGCGTCTTAAAGAGCAAAATATTAATGGTGGTAAACTATTAGAATTGCGAGAAAAAAGTATGCAAGCTTTTCCTGCTGAAGCTTTTAAAACTATTTCTCAAGAAACTGGGGATGCTGTTAAAGCTCAGAGAGCTGCTATCGATAAAATGTTAGAAGATGGGCCTGATAATACAGCTAGCGGTTTAGCTAAATTTTTAGGAGTAGATTTTAAATCAGAGTTTTTTGGTAGGTTGAAAAAAATAACTGCTGGCTTTAAAGATATAAAAACTGGTCTAGGAGATTTAGGAAAAGCCCTTGGATTAGGTAAAGTAAAAAATGCAGTTGGTGGTTTCTGGGATTTTCTTAAAACTCTAATTGGTGTAGGTTTGGCTACTGTAGGTTTTATAGAATTTTTAGAAGGCTGGAATAACGCTAATGAAATATTTGGTAAGCAAGCTAACTTTGGAGAAAGATTATCAGCAGGTTTAGCTAATGTAATAGGTAGTTTTGCAGGGTTAACTGATGGAGAGATAGAAGTATTAGCAAAAGACATAAACGATACGGTACAAAATGTTCTCACTTTTCTATCAAAAGAATTAAGAGCAGTTCAAGATACTTTTAGAGCTTCTTGGCCAAATGTAAAAATAGCTTTTACAGGACTAACACAAATTTTAGAAGGTGAGTTTCTAGCTGGTATTAGCAATTTTAGTTCTGGTATTGGTGGTATAACCACTAACTTAATAGAGTCTGAAAGTGTATTAGCAAAAGCTGTTCTTGCTCTAGCTGCGATAAAAATTGGAAGTGCTGCTTTTGGATTTGCAGGTGCTATAGGTCCAATCTTTACTGCAATATCATCTATAGTAACAGGAATAGGAACTATATTTGCTGCAGTAGGAGGTAAAGCCGCTTTTATTGCAGCATTCAAAGTAATAGGTGCAGGAGCTGCTGCAGCTACCGGAGGGACGCTTGCAGCTGTCTTAGTTCCTTTAGCTTTCGCTTTAGGAGCTGTATTACTTCTTAAAGGCACGTTTGATGGTTTTAAAGCTGCTGTAGAAGAATATAAAAATTCGGGTGATCCTGTTAAAGCTCTCAAAGCTTTCTTTGGTGGTTTTTTCGATAGTATTATAGGAGTGTTTAAAAATATCTATAGTTTTCTAACTGATCAAATTGACACAGTTGTGTTTAAAGTAAAAGATTTTCTTGGTCTTGAGATGACTAAAGCGGAACAGTATAAATCGCAATCACAAGACGTAGAAGAACAAAGAGCTAAACTTGTATCAATGGAAGAAAGAGGAACTTTTGGCGAAAACCAGCTTAGAAGACAACGAGAAAAACTAGCTTCCATGGAAGCTGAATTACAAGGTGTTGGTAATGCAGCAGCAATAGACAACCAGATTCTTAATAGTGGTGTAAGTACTTTTAAAGACTATATTCAAGCCTTAGAAGATAATAAAGACTTAACTACAGAACAAAGGTTAGAAGAGTTACGTGAAGCTAGAGAAGCTAGAGAAAAAATGTCTTTCCAAAACTTTCAAGTTCAACAAAATGTAGAGAATAAATCTTTAATAGCTAAAATTAAAACTAGAGCTGATAGATCAGCTTCATTTACTACTCCAGCTAATGCTCTCTAAGATCTTCTTTTAGGTCTTCTTGGCCTTCTAAATGTAAGGTTTTTCATTTTAGGTCTATTTGAAGCTTTGCTTTCGTTTATTAGAACTGCTTTATCAGTTTCCCAGTTCAAAATTCCCATAGCTTTCAAATGATTTTCTGTCCAAACTTCAAATATCATACCATTTCTTTTACAGAATTTTTTAGCTTTATTCCATTTACTTCTATTAACTGCATAAGTAGCTACTTCTCTTAGATATTTTGAAGTCTGTCTTCCAGGATTTTTAGGTCTTTGTATTTGTATAGCTGGTTTTACTTCAACCACTTTAACTACATTCTCTTTATCTTTTAGAATAAAATCAGGATAATATTTAGCTGTACCACCTCTTATAGGGTGATCATACATAATAGCTATTTCTTCTGAACCCCATTCAACTATATCAGGGTTTTCATCTAACCATCTCATTACATTTCTTTCCCATAAAGATCTGTAAATTACATTGTTAGAGTCACCTATGTATTTTTCAGGGTGTTGGAAGGTGGTGAATTTTCCTTTATAAGCCATGATATCCTTATTAAATAGTATACTGAGGTATTTATTGAATGAGTTTTGTTTTTAAGTCTTTGAAATTTCCAGAGAACGTAGGTTCTGATCAAGTTCCTAATTATGTTAGATTTGTTCCCAAGATAATTAAGTATGGAGGAACTCAGAGTTTAAGAGCTGGAACAAACGCAGTTGGTGCTCCTTCTTTAGGAGGTGGTGGTCTAGGAGGTATAGCTCAAAGTTCTATTGTTCCTGGCTTAGGTGGAATAGCTGAAAACTTAAATGCTGCTGTATCTAACTTTCAAGCAGCAGCTGATGGAGCTGCGCAAAGTTTAGGAAATGTAGTAGGTGCAGTACAAGACGCTGCTAATACTTTTAATAATAATCCAAGTGTATCTGGAATTGCTCAAGCTGCTTCAGGTTTAATTTCAAATGTTTTTAATATTACAGCTTCTCATTTAAGTTTTGGTATTGCAGTTAACCCTGATAGATTACATCCTACAGGTTCTATTAATCTCTACTTACCTCAAAATTTAGAAACTAACTCTTCAGTAGATTATGAAACTGCTGCTTTAGGTGGTGTAGGTGTAGGAGCAGCTGAAGCAAGTAGAGCTGAAAGAGCTGATCTTAGTTCAATAGCAGGTCAAGTACTACCCGGCGCTATTCAAGATCTAGTTAATTCTGGAAACAGAAGAGCTATATTAGGTATAGCTACGAATAGGGTAGCTAATAACTTCTCCTTTCAAGTTTTTAATAGTGTACTTCATAGACAGTTTGCTTATGAATTTAGAATGATGGCAAAGAACGAAAATGAATCTAAAGCTATCAAACAAATATGCGATATGTTTTTATTCTTTATGTTACCAGCAAGGGTAGAAGAAAGCGGTATAGGATTATATGAGGTTCCTTGTCAATGGCAGATAGAATACTTAAGAAAAGGTGCACCTTTAGGATTTCATATGCAACCTAAAAATTGTTTCTTGCAAAGTGTAGATGTAAGTTACGGAGGAGATCCAGGTAACTCAACTTATAATGATGGAGCACCAATGGAAGTAACTGCTAGATTACAGTTTATTGAAATAGAACCATTACATAGAAAAGGACCTGCATTTACTCCTACACCATTAGATAATACTAGTTCTGGTTTAGATAGAATAGATCGTGAAGGAATGGGAAGCGTTGGTGACGGTTAATGAGCTACTTTGGTAAATACGAATATGTTAACTATACTTTTCCTGATGGGAAGCAAAGGTTTTTTAAAAATCTTAGTATAAGGTTAGATCTTTTAGATAGAGTCAAAAAAGAAGATACTAGATTTCAATCTTTTTATGTTCAAGATGGAGACACACCTGACATAATTAGTCAAAAAGTATATGACACTCCTATGTTTCATTGGTGTATTTTATTAGCTAATAACATAACTAATATCTATACTCAATGGCCTAAAACTAATAGACAACTTGAAAATTTTTTAGTAGAAAAATACAAAAATCAAAAAACTATGAGAGATTCTGATATAGTATTATCTAGAGAAAAAACTCTAGAGTTTATAAACTTTGTAGGTACTCCTAGTAACCAATTTCAAGATTCAGATAATGGAGTACTATACAGACCTAGACATTTTACTGACTCTAATAATAATATTTACAGTTATGAATCTGCTTTTGGTCAAGCTTTGGATGCTTTTGGAAGAGTTATTGTAAGACCAACTTTTACACCTGTTTCCATTTTTACTTATGAGTTTGATCTTAATGAAGTAAGTAGAGATATAGTAATTCCAAGCGCTGCTCTAGTTGAACAAATGGAGAGAGAACTTAGATTATTGACCAGCGAGGCTTAACAT
>VTLG01016073.1_pt1 | contig 10318 bp, 21 predicted proteins | sample 4694571 | NCBI WGS metagenome assembly VTLG01 (sample SAMN12604809, study PRJNA352737) | marine metagenome | biome: ENVO:00000447; feature: ENVO:00000209|ENVO:00000569|ENVO:01000036; material: ENVO:00002151; isolation source: viral sequences binned using virsorter ... | reverse complement strand
AAAGGCTCTCTTTCACTTGTAGAGATTGTTCCACCAGCATCGCTATCATATTCAACACCATCTTCTAAAATTGCTCTCCATTCTTTGTTATATTCTGAAGCATAGTGTTCACCCATTCTTTCAAATCTATCTTTTTCTGTCTCAGGTCTAAACTTAGATAATGATGGTAAAAAATATCTTGATAAAAATAAATATACACCAGCTCTTGTGAACTGATCTAAATTAACTTTTGTATTAACCATTTCAGCAGTATTAAGAACTGTAATATCTGTATATACATTTGTTTTATATACAGACCACCACTCTATTCTTAATTGTCTTAAAATATCGTTTGTTGTTTGAGTAATGTAGTATGAAACTTTAGAGTCATTTGACGCAATACCGAATCCAAAAACATCTGGTTGATATGTTTCTATTTCGACAACATCACAAACATTTGCACCTGTAAAGTTTGCCATATTAACCTACCAAACTAATAATAATTACAATAGCAATAATAACACCAGCAGTTACTTTAGGATTATCTTTTGCCATTTTCCAATATTTTTTTATATCATTCATTTCTTTTTCCTTGTCTTTTTTTTTGGTTTTAATTGTACTACTTTATCTACAATATCACTTATTTTAGATTTTTTAATTTCTTTTTTTATTGAATCAATAGGAGCATAACCTCTTATTTGAAAATGATTTTTATTAGCTTCGTATTGCTCTTTTGATCTTGTAATTGTCTTTGTGCCATTTGTTAATTTAATGTCCATAAATTCTCCTTTATTAAATGTGAGGGTAGTTTCCCACCCTCACAAAGTATCCAATTATTATTGGATTGATGAATCAGAGTGTAACTCAACACCATAAGTATCGTTTAATTCTCCGACACCATATACTGCTGTTGCAACAATCTCATCTGCTCTTAAACTCGCATCTCTTTGAGTTTCGATTTTCAAGTCTTGCATCATAGCTAGACCTAATGCGTCTCTATGGAATACACCTTGTTTATAGTCTCCAGCCGTTCCATCATTATCTATGTTTGTTGTTTCATAGATAGGAACTCCACCTAATCTTCCAACAAAACCATTTCTTAATGCTTCATTTGCTAAATCATTACCATTTGCATTTGCAAAAGTATTAGTCAAATTAGCTTTTAAGTCATAGGCTACCATAGGATGTAAAACTGCTGATACACCATCCATTGAAACTCCAGCATTTCTTACATTTGCGATTGATTGAAATACTAAAGCCGCAGTTAAAGCTGTTGAGCCTGAACCTACTGCTGTACTAAAACCATCAAATAATGCTGTTAAGTCTGTGTCTATTTTTTTTGCAATCGCTTCTCCAAATAATTTACCAATATCTGCCGCAACATTTCTTGGTGCAGAGTTTCTTGCTAAATCTGTAAGAGTAGTCATTATTCCATTTTCTGATGCTGTAATAGTTACAGAAGATGGGTTGATTGCTGTGTTAGATAAATCAGATGCTTCCGATACCGCCGCCGCAGAAACTGCCGCATAGATTGGAACTTCAACTGACTTTCCGCCACCTTGTATTGCATAATTCTTTACAAGTGGTCTCATAATTGATTTCTCACTTGCTACGAATAATGCTTCAGCTACAATCTCAGTATATAATTCCGAGAGTGTAGAACTTGTGCTTTCGTTTGCCATTGTGTTTGTCCTTTATTATTTATTTGTTTGTTAAATTAATCTGAGTAGGTTTTGAATCTCGGTCTTTGCGATACTCTGCATATTTAGCACGATCTTCTGACTTACTCATATCTAAATCCTGAATATTAAATGGTTTTACAGTTTTACCCTCAATGCTACTCTGGCTTCCTGTTCCAGACAGAGACCCTTTTCGGAAATGTGGGTTAGCATCTAAAAACTCTTTAACTCTATCTTCGATAGTTAATAGTTCCCCTTTTGGGTTGTATCTTATGTTCTTATTATTATCAAGTATTTCTACTCTGCCATCATCATTATAATTAACTTCATTTTTTAATAATGATACTACTTGGTCAGGAGCAATAGCATTATTCTTAGAAGCTAAAGATAATATAGAATTATCTACATTTATTGTTTTAACTTTAGACTTCCAATCAGCTAACTCTTTGTCTTTATCAGCTATTCTAGCTTTCATAAGATTTTCTAAATCAGCTTTTGTTTTTGCTTCTTGTATTTGCTTTTCTTTAGCAAGTTCTTCTTCTTGCTTTTTAGCTTCATCCAATATTCTCTGATGTTTAGACTTCTCAGCTTCTAGTCTTTGCTTGACAATTCTATCTACATCTTCTTGATTAAAACTTGGTGTTGGTTTCTCGTCAGTTTGAGTTTGTTTAACTTCAGCTTCCTGAACATCATTTTGCGGTTGATTAACCTGTTTGTCGTCTGACATTGTTTTCTCCTATTGTTAATATCTTTGATTTATCAGCATTATTTGTAATTGTCAAAAATCATCGCCTGTCTTTACATCAGGGTCTAATAAAAGATAAATACCCTCTCCAAACTGTTGGTATTTTTCTATATCAGATTCTTTTGTTAAAGTGTTGCCAATAGCAACAAATTCATCATATTCCTCTTGGTTTATTGTATCTTTTGCTAATAGTTCTTTTAATCTAATTAACCACTTCATCTTCTATCTCCTTTATTAATTTTAAAAATGCTGGATGTACTTTGTCTTTTTTATTCATTAAATAAGATGCAAAATTTTCAGCAAACCATTCCATCTGGTTAGTGTCTCCATATTCAGATGGTGCAAAACTTCCAAATTTATTATTATTTAATCTTTCATTCTTGACTATTTTTTTAAGTTTTTCTTCTATTTCAGGTGTAAATTTTCTATCTCCATATACTCTGCCTAACTTATCTTTAAAAGTTGGTGTCACATATTTCATTTGATGTATATGGTGTCCAAACTCGTGATACATAGTTGATCTAAGTTTATCAACAGGATTATCTAAATAACCAGCAACACTAAAAGGTCTTTTTGTAATATTATCTCCATATTTCCATGTATTAGTTTTTAATTTACCTAAAGCTGTATTTCTTGTTGCGTGTTGGCTACCAATATACAATACACCACCACCCATTCTTCCAGCATATCTTTTTGATGGTCTTACATCTAAACCTCTTAATTTAGGAACATTATATTTTACAGCTAATTCGTTTAACTCATCAAAAATTGCTGTAATTAAAGTTGCTGTTTGTTCATCAACTCCTCTTATTGTGACTTTACCAACAGTTTTTGCTTCTCCATTAAATCTTGTTTTAATAGTTCCATCAGGATTTTTTGCATATCTACTATCTTGTGCATTTTGATCTATTTGTTTTTGTATTCTTAATTTAGATTGTTTTATTGATACAGGTCTAATAGCAGTAAGTGTTATAGGATTTGCTAATGATGATATATTTACATTCTTTTCTTTTTTAACAATAGGCTCTCTTGTTTTAAGTATTTGTGATTCTTCTCCATCATCCTCGTACCAATCAGGATTAACATAACTAAACTGATGTCTGCAATTATATCCACCTCTTACTACCATAGGATTACCACCCTTTTTACCTGACCAACTTCTACCACCCCAAATGTCTTGTATCTCTGCTATTGTAAATAAACCATTCTTTCTTTTGTTAAGACTCCCACTTACCATTCTTCTACATAAGTCTCTTGTTGTTGGTATTACATCTCCATAATATTTAACAAATGTAAGTCCAGCATCTTTTGATTTATTAAAGTTTAAAGTAGCATCAAAGTCTCGCAAAGAATCATTAAGTATCTGACCAGCATATCTTTTCATATTCTCGCCTGTTCTAGTTCTTGCATATTTACTTTGTAATTGTTTTATTGCTATATCAACTCTGCTTTTAAGTGCTGGGTTATCTCTATTTCTTTTTACATAATCTACTAATCTATTTACTGCTGGGTCTCTTGAAGTAGCATATATTCCATTAATAGATTCTCTTAGTTCTTTTTCTAATACTGTAAATTCAGTTCCAACTAATGTGTTTTGATATACTTTATCTGATAATATTCTTGTAAAATTATTTGATACATCTTTAAACTGTGTGTAATATTGTTGCTTTAAATTTTTAACTAAAGCTAAATCTCCCTTTGTAAGTTCTTGAAATTCAGGTGGTATAATACCTATTGTTTTAAATTGTCTCTCAACTCTTTTAGCTTGTTCTCCAAAACCTTTTCTAACTACTCTGTCTGCAAATGGTAAATATTCTTTATCAAGTATTGCTTTTATTTTTGGTCTTATTGCTATTGCACTTTGTAGTTCAATAAGCTTACCAGCCTGTCTTGGTAAATTAACATCAGCTAATGCTACTATTTGATCTTCTATTTTATCTAATGTTTTTGTTAAGGATTCGTAAAATTCAACTTCGGCTTTTTCAATACCTTTGATTCTGTAATTCGTTAAATCTTTTACTATATCTGACATTCATTTATATTTCTTCTTCGGCTACTGTTTCTTGTTCTACTTCGTCTTGTGTAAATTGACCAACTTCTGAAGCTGAGTCTATTTCATCAAATATATCGTTAAGTTTTTCGTTGTCATCTACTACTGCTCTTGCAATCTCTTTATCTACTTCTTTCATAAATGTAGGAGAACCAATACTTAAAGACTTAGCTTGTTGATAGTAAATTAGATCAGTAGCATAATCTCTAATGTTAAATGAATCAGGATAGTTTATTTCTCCATCAAATGTGGCATTTTGAAATAGTGCATATAATCTAAATATTTGTTCTTCTGCTATTTGTAGGTTGTCTGCTTTTTCTGATAGTCTTGCATTAAGTAATTCAAATTCTGTTTGTAAAGCTATTCCTGAAGATACTGCTTGTTTAGTTGTTCTTACTGCTCCTGTATGTGCTATTCTATTTATTGCATTTACCTTATTACTTATTGATTCCATAATAGCCTGTAAGTTTTGCCCTGATGGTTGCAGTAGATATGGTTTTAAATTAGGCTCTAATTCTTCAGGCATTTCTATTACAGCACCAGCACCAGCACTAGCATTTACCGATGGAGTCTTAACTAAACTTGGATGATTTGTTAATCTAATAAGCTGTTCTACTTCTGATAATTCATTGTAGATAGCTTTCTGCAAATCAGCTATGTCAGTTAGGTCTGATTGACCAATCCCTTTTTTATGTGATTTGGAATTGTATAAGATAACTGCTGGTATCTTGCCAATCAGATTATCGGCAGTATCTATTACAACAGGCACATCTCTGTCTGACTTTGCATAGACAGTTTCAATCCTATCAAGATACCATAATCTAAAGTAAGTTCCGCCATCCTTATCTACTTCTTCTCTTACTTTAAGATAATCTAGTGTGTATTTTCCATTTATTTCTCTTTTAAAATTCCAATCTAAAACATTCTCAGGTGTTAATATTGACATATAAGGTCTTATGTCTTGGTCTAGTTCTTCTGCTCTTGTGTTTGTTGTAACTTTTGGTTTATCTAAAACTAAAAAACAATGTCCATAAATAGAAGCATAATTTTGAGCCTGTTTCATTACAGAGTCAAAGTGGTTTCCATCTAAGTCAGAATCTTTTAAAAATGTTTCTAAACTAGGCTCATCAGCCATAGCACCAAAATCTCTTGAAGCTTTTACTCTAAATAAAAAAGATGAATAGATTTGTATGATATTTTTACAATGGTTATCACATGGAGTATTACCAAGTCTTTGATTGTATTCGTTGTCTAATTCTAAATTGTATCTGTTTAAATATTGACCTAAAGTATAATCATATCCACCATTAAATGATCTTATGTAATATTCCCATTGATTTACATTTTCTTTAAAATCTTTGTGGGTTTCAAATGCTTCATCTCTTGAATATGCCATAGTTTATTTCATTATCCATCTAGTTGGTCTTGAACTTGGCATCTGAGTTACTAAAGGTTTTATATAATCAATCATGTAGCCTAAAGCATCGTTCATATGGTCAAATCCATCTTCTTTGTCAGGAATATTTGTATCTTCCTTGTACGTTTGTCTTTGTAATCCTTTTATCAATGTTTTGCAAGATTTGGAAACAAAAATATATCTATTTCCATTACTATCTTTGAGTTTAGAATTAACTGCATTGATTCTATCTCTAACTGCTGGATGTCTTGATTTTACTTTTACATTAAAGCCACCATTTTGTAAAATTGATAAATCAGTTCTCCCACCAGCACTTGTTTTTCTTTGTCTTGATGCTGGGTCAGGATAAATAAATATTGGTACTTTAGTTCCATATCTATCTCTTATCTCTTGCACCATTTCATCAGTATTACTTGAATAAATGACTATCTCATCAACAATATAAATTTTATCTTTTTCTATTTGACTTACACAAGCACTCATTGGGTCTACGTTAAAGTCCATGCCTATATGAAAAGGTTTAGCATAATCTATTGTTTTTTGGACAACAGACTCAATAGGATGAAAGTTATAATAGATTGCACCAGCATAATTTTCAAATGTACCCTCAAACTCTTGTCTAAATGTTCTTTGGTCTAAGTCTTGTCTAGCTTGTTCTATTTCTTTAGGTGTAACCATACCACCATCTAAAGTAGTATATTGAAAACTATCCCACTCAGGGTCTTGCTTACCTTTTAAATACATCTCATAAGTCCAATTACCATAGCCTTTAGGAGTTCCGCACATTAAAACATGACCTAATGTATCTGATACCGATGCTCTTAATACCTCAAACCAAGTCCTTTTATCAATATCACTAAACTCATCTAATATTAAAAAGTTTAAACCTGTACCTCTTAATGAGTCTGGAGCATCACTTGATTTTAAGCTTATTGTACTATTTGATTTTCTAATGGTTATAGTAAGTGTGGTTTCGTTTATATCTTCTATCCAATTAAACTGATTTAATACTTCTTTTAAACTAGACCAGCAAATATCTTTAGCCATCTTTAGTGTTGGTGCTATATACCATATCTTTTGATTAGGCTTTGATGCGTATTTCATCATCTCAGTTATAGCAAGATAAGTCTTACCAAATCTTCTACCTGATATTAAAACTCTAAATCTTTTATTAGATTGACTTACTTTATGTTGACTTTTTGTTAGAGATATTTTCACTACAACCAAACTTTATATAGATATTATATTTATTAACATCATCTTTACCTAATTCAACAATCTTATCGTAAGATTTTGTATAACCAGCAAGCATACAAGAATAACCATCTTTATAAGTTTCTTCAATTCTAAATGGTGGTAAGCAAGTTGTTTTACCTTGAACAAATACACACATGACCATCGTCAGAACATAATCCATTTACTTTTTCTTTCTTTGGTATTTTCGATGTGTTTGTACTCTCCAAGCCCAATGGAATATTGCCCTTGCTATCTTTCCTATCTTTTCTACCAACCAATCTATCATTGTTAAATCTCACTTCGTTTTCAAATGTCCTATCTTCATCAATCATATTATTCTAAAATTAAAGATGTTATCTTCTTTTCTCCCATATAAATTTCTATATTAGCTTTTGATTTAATACATTGATAGCTAACTCTATCGTTTGCAGATTTATCTCGCATAGCATATCTTTTAGCTTTTAAACATTTACTTAAACTATCTTGTATTCTGTGTTCTTTTATTTCGTTATCAACAATAAGCAAAAGAGCAAAAACAACCTCTACCATTTAATGACTCCCATTTCTTAATTTTTCTATTTGTTTATTTATAACATCTACTTGTTCTTTTAAATGGTCTATATTAACTTTGTTATATCTACTAGCTTCTATTTCTTCTTCAACAGACTCTAATTGAGTTGCTAAATGCTCTATTAACATCAGCATTTCAAGATTTTTGGGTTCTTGTTCTGCTTTTTTAAGTAGATCAGCTTGGAATAAAGTATCTGCTGTCTCCAATGCTCCTATGCGACCTGTTAAATTTGAATAACCAAATACTGCTCCACTAACAACAATAATTATCCCAATTAAATTAGCAAGTGGTAGCTGTAATTTAGAATCAGAACTTACTTTAATTGTATCGTTATCTTTCTTCATTACACTTCTTCTTTCCCCATTTCCAAGTTTGAGTTAAAGATTTCTTTTCTTGTAGCTTATCGTTCTTACTATCTGTTTCTGTAACTCCTACTTCTACTTTAGTTTGATCTGGACACACAGTATTACATCCTGATAATCCAGCACCTAACAATATAAAAAATAATAATATTATAAACCATTTATCATTGAACATTTAACTTCTTCTTTTTTTTCTTTTTCTTTTTTTTCTTTTTTTGATTGTTATTTGAATCGAGTGTATTCCAAACCGCTTCTTCCATATCTTTTTCCATTTTAGATACCTTTTCTTTTAATACTGCTACATCTGATTTTAAACCAACTGTTGTTGATAGACTCCACCCTGATAGTGCTATTAATATCGCTAAAAGTGCAGTAATAATTTTATCGTTCATTTGTTCATATCCATAAAATAAGTGTTTATAATATTTTCAATAATTAAAAATCTTTCCCATAATAATTGTAAATCTAAAGTGTAGAGAATTGTTAGAATTAGAATAAATCCTACCGCTAAATATAAAATATAAATTAATAGCTTGTCTGAAAATATCATCATTTCCAACTCCTAATAGCCCAATAAGCTGGTGATAAATTCTTTTGTCCTTTTACATTAGCAAGTATTGGTCTAAATCTTGCCATAAATGATTTCTTTCTAGCTGGTATATGTTTTTTGATACTCATAGTCTTTGAGCCAAAATTAACTTTTTTAACTCTACCTGATGATTTGTCTCTTACAAATACCTTAAACTTCTTAACATCTCCTCTTTGGATTTTGTTTAGTTTAACAGTTCTACCTTTATATTTAGCCATGCAAACTAAATATCATACATCATCTACAAATACAGCCAAAAAAATAACCTGAGCCATCATTCATCATATGTTTATTAATTGGGTATTCTAAGTAGCTGGTAAATTCTAATCTAATAATATCGCATAAGCTAAAGCAATCTACATCTGCAAGTATCTTAATGTGGTCTAGCATATCTTTTGTAACTTCTATTAAAGAATAAGTGCCATCATTAAGAATAATTAATTCCATTATCTTTTAAAATGTCTTTGTCTCCATTTATTACAAACATAAGTATCTTTAACACCTCTTGTTCTATAAACACCGCAGAAGCCATGTTTATTAGAATAGAGTCCGCAGTTTCCACAGCTACCTCTACCTGATGATGGTCTAAAATCTTGTGGCATTTGATATGGAATAAACTCTCCATTTGAATAAAAGCTTGATCTCTTATTCATTTACCTTGACCTCTATATTTTTTAAATGATCTGCGTTTGTTTTTATTCATTGATGAAGTTTTAGGTCGTCTGCCAATAGATGTGCCATTCTCTGTTCGAGTATATTCTATAACCTTACCATAAAGATTACCTTTTTTCTTTGCCATTCAAATCTTTAACTTCTTCTGCTTGTGCTTCTATGATTAATGGTAAAGGCTCTGTTGTAGATGTTGTGTGAACTTTATCTACCATGTTCAGGTAATTCTTAGATAGCCATATTAAAAGTTTATCATTACCTTTCATGGCTTTTTCGTACATTCTTTTTCTTAAACTAGCTTTACCTTTGTTTTTATTTATCTCTAATAAATCGGCAAATCGTCTTTGTAAAGTTCTTGCAGATATTCCTACGATGCTACCTATTTCTTCTTGTGTACATCCTATTTGACTTAAATTTGCTAATACTTTCTCATCAATAGACTTTTGTGGTCTGCCTAATTGTTTCTTCTTTTCTGCCTTATTTATGTCGGATTTCATAATGCTATATTAATATCTTTTTTAACTCTTTTATGCAACCAATAGGAAAAACATTACGATCACTAAAAGTTTCTTCATCATAACTTGCAAATGTCCATAAATACTTTTTATCTTTTTTAAATATGTAAGCATAAGTATTCATAGTAGCTGGTCTCATCTTTTCAAATTCAGTATAAGAAAAATGCGAAGAATCTCCTAAAATATCCAACCACACAATATGATAAAAATAATATTTCTTCTTCCCTATTGAAATGTGTCTAAATTTTGACTTCTTTTTAACCATTAATGTTTTTTTTTATCTATTGATTCTAATACTGCTCTATAATATTCAAGCTGGGTTTTAAGCATTTTATTTTCTAATGAGAGTTTTATCAATCTTTTTCTAACATATTTGAAAATTCTTAATAATCCTAACATTCAATTTCCACAATAACCCTCGCACTCCGATTGAAATAAATCTAATTGGTTATCTTTAATATCTAAATCAACCTCTCCAATAGGCTTACAACTTCTATGAACATATA
>VTLG01003333.1_pt1 | contig 10318 bp, 19 predicted proteins | sample 4694571 | NCBI WGS metagenome assembly VTLG01 (sample SAMN12604809, study PRJNA352737) | marine metagenome | biome: ENVO:00000447; feature: ENVO:00000209|ENVO:00000569|ENVO:01000036; material: ENVO:00002151; isolation source: viral sequences binned using virsorter ... | reverse complement strand
CATCTACTGGGCCTTGATATACATACGTTGCATCGGGTGGATCAAGCTCTGCCATTTCTAGCGTTACGTTTCTTTCAAATGTATTCAATGCAGTATTCGCTAAGGTTTGTGCTTGATCTGCTCTTAAAACACCCCCAGAACCCTTTAAAATACTTTCAGCTATACTTGCTTCACTTGCACCAGCTAAGATGCCTCTAGCGGCTTCTGTTCTAATTGTATTGCCCATAATACCAGCTTCAGCTGCAAACTTTGCTCGATCCATTCTAAGCAAAGCAGTTAATGATTCATTTGATACAGCTCCTGTCATTTCCATACCAGCTAAGACTTTTTCGTAAGACAACATTAGTTTGTCTATATCGGCATTAAGGTTTAAGCGGTTTAATATCATATCTTCCATATCTAACGCTTGAAGTATTAATAACATTTCGTTCTTTGTATATCCTTGATTCTTTAAGTCAAGTATTTGATTTACTAATTCTCTTTGCACTTTTTCAACTGCTTTAGAAAATTGTATTGCTGCGTTATCTTTTAGATCAGGCAACTGGAGTCCTCAATGCGTCTAATAATGGTGATCTAGGTTCTTTAGGTGCTTCTTCATTTGTTCCTAATTTCTCGGCTAATTCTTGATCACTTATATCTGGATTGTAATGACGTATTATATCTTCTTGGTTTATGATACCCATTTCCTGTTTAATCCTGAGAACTTCTAATTCCTCTTTCTCACTTAAGGGGTAATTCACTTCTCCATAGTCCACCGAATAATCTTCAGATAGATTCTTACCTGTATGTACTTCAATAATCTTACGATCAATCTCATATCTTGAAGCCTCCCATTCTCTCCATAAAGGAATATCGCTTTGTCGTGATTCTAAATTCTCTACATCTTGTATTGCTAATGCGATCCCTGATTGTATTTGACCAGCATCGCCCCACTTAATCTGCAAGGAATGATTCTGAGCAGTTATAGATAGCATTGCTTTAATTGATTCAATCATTGCTGGTATACTTCCACTAGGACTTACATAATTAAATGATGCACCTTCTGGTAATATAATAGCACGATCTATACCTGATCGTATTTGTGATTGTGCTTCATGCACTCCTGAGATTACTGGTTGGCCTAAACTAAAGCGAACACCTAAAGCGATTTCAGTCATAGCAATACCAGCATGAATAGAAGCTCTAGTTACATCAGAAGCATCGCCATGATTGTGCATTCTACTAATAGGTAATATATCATACGGATTCGTTCCATCGCCTCCTGGTATATTGATCATCTTACCAGCTTGATCATACATAAAATGCAGACCTTTTTCACCATCTCTAGATTCTGACCAGAATACAAACTGTCGTTTATTGTTATGGCTTTCTACTTCATATGAATACGCAAATGCTTCGCTCTCACCTCTGACATAGTATTCTTTTACGAATGGAAGAATATCATATTCTATACGCTGCCTTCTATCGTTCCATTTAGAACGCAAATGACACGTACCTAATAACCATGCTATCTCTCCATACTCACGCATAGTAGAGTTTAAACGATATGTCATATCTTTATAATCTTCTGATATTTCTCCACCGATATAGCGTTTGATTTCGTTCTTTAATAAGAGCATCCTAGCTCTTGCAAATCTTGGTACTAATCGCAAAGGGAACATCGGCACTTGGCTTAAACTTTCGCCAGGAAACCATTGCTCTAGATGCGTATCTAAATTCTTATTGTAATAAAAATCTAAAGCAGTTGCTTTTTCTGCGTTTTCTTTTGCTTGTAAGTTTTCCCTAGCTCTACGTATTGATTCTAATACTAGCTGTTCGCTGTATTCGGGTATTACTACTGTATTAACTGATTTCATGCTTTATACATCCAATTCTCAAAATATTGCGTCAACTGCCTCCCGAAATTCTGTTCTATTTGTCTTTGTAATTCTTGTTCGTGCTTTTTGTTAGCCTTATAACCAATTATCCACATAATAATAAATACGACATTAAAGGTCGCACTTAACCCTAATAAGAATTCTACCATTGTACGGATGTTCCTATTTGCTTAACGATTGGCCACTTATATGCAATTAAATAACTACAAGCATCTAAAGCGTGAGATAGTGAGTCATCTGATCGTTTATCTAATGATCCTGTTTTATCTCTTTGGCATTGCTCTAAGTCTTTAATTAAATACAAGCACTTAGGATCAACTGTCATGCTTATCTTTCCGTTAGCATCTTTTAGCTTACGATTTAAAGCGTTCAATCTATCCTTTACTGGAGGGTTTGCTTTCCTGGCTATAATACGAAAGCCGAAATCTCTTAGTATCTGATGATCTGATTTACCTGTTGTAGATCGTGCCGAACCAGCACTATCAGGAAATATCGTATTAACTTCTGGCCATCTCTTTTTAATCTCTCTAGCCATTTCTTCTGTATTAGAGTTAGTAAGTCGTATCTCATCAGCATAATGAATGGTTTGATTTGTATACTCATAGACCTTAACCGCTGTCATCCAATCCACGTTAAAATCCATACCTACATATACTTTAGGCGATGATTCAGCATCGCTCTTTGAATGAATATTTCTATCAAAGTTATATGCTGCTCTATTTTGTACTGTTTCAAAGGTTGCTTCAAACTCTTGGCTGAATGTTCTCGCATCCATATTTTCTTTAGCTAATGCAATTTCTTCTGCATCAACATAGCCATGCTCTATTGTTTTAAACTGCCAAGACTTCCAATTAGGATTACCACCTTGACCTCTTAAAAATATATCGTGGAAATGATTATATCCAGAAGGAGTGCCGACAAATAAAGCCCTTCCTTTACTAGTTGCTAACATAGGCATAACAATTTCCTCGAATACCTTTGGCTTCATATAAGCGTATTCGTCTAAGACTACAGCGTTGCTGCCATTCATACCTAGCGTTACACCTCTAAGCGAATCTTCATTATCCGCCCCTTTAAGTTCAAACGTCGCTCCATTCAGCGTTATCGACAATTCGGACTCGTTTACCTTTGCTTGTGGATATGTCTTGAAAAAAATCTTCATCATAGGCCACATAACTAGTTTCGCTTGGCGGTAAGTTGGAAAAATAACCCAGCGGCGTTCCATTTGGTGTATTGTTCCATCCAATAACCATATCAACGCTAGAGAGCTTTTCCCCCACCTTCTTCCGCTTACCAGACATAAGTATTTATTCCTTGCATCTAAAATTTCCCTTCTTATTGCATCTATTTCCATTCATCGTTCTATCAACTTGAATGGCTCTAATCTTGTTGTTTGATCAATTCTTTCTAATGCTTTGCCCTCTGTTCTATCAGCAATAAATTCTACAGCCCACCTTTCAGGTCTTGGCCCAGTAGCTAAAGCATATACTTTTCTTAGCATCTTTTCTTTCATTGTTTCACCTGATTCATCCGCTGCATTGCTTTTAGCGTTTAGTATGTCTGCTATAGCAAATCCTTTTTTTGGTCTACCGTTTGGATTGCCTGATTCTCCTGGTTTAAAAGGTTTGCCAACTACTTTCTTGCTGTTACGCTGCTGTTTATCAGCACTACTCATCAATTTCTATCATACCTACAGATAAAGGTTTGTTAATTAAATCAAATAGTTGTTTTACTTTGGGTGAATCAATCTCGTATACGTCTAGCTCTATTCGCCACACGTGAGATGTTTTAAGGTTTTTTAAGCCGACAAGTTCAGCCATTAATGCAATCCCTTTATCCATTTAGATCATAAGGCCCCATAATCATTTCATGCTTTCCTGTCTTTCGGCAGATTCCACGACTGTTTTACCAGCCACTCCGAGTAGGGTAGCATTTAACCCTTCTATAAATACAAGAAAAAGACTACAAAATTAGGGTGTTTTTTTCGCTAACTGCTTATATTGTTAGACTTAGGCGACTACAAAATTTTTTCATTTATAAGCAATAAAGTTAATTTCTCCATTGCTCTATTTAAATAAGTTTTTGCAGCTGTTTCTGATATGCTGAAGTTGTAAGCGATTTGCTTAAAGTCATGTATCTCTAAATCGTAATACGCATCAAATATTTCGTTTTCACGTTTAGAGAATTTTCGTTCAGATTTTCTACCAGCCAGGAATGCTTCCATTAATTCATTCTGACGTTCTTTCTTATTAATCTGATCTAAATATAAATCCTCGCCCTTTCCGCACATTGGACATGGTTGTTTCATAATTACCTCTGGTATGTGTGAGGGTTAATTTCATTAATACAATCTAATTTTTTTCTTTGTTATTTTTTACAATAAATTATTTGATCTATAAAGCCGCCCCAATAACCTTTAACACCATTATGTTTTTGATTATAATAACTTTTTTGTATGTCAACTTCGAAATCTTTTTTTAAAATATCAACACATTGAAAAAAATATTTCATATCTCTGTTCTTCGTAAAAGAATATTCAAATACTAATTTATTTATTTTGCTATAGTCATGTTCTTGATTTAAAATTTCTAATTCTGAACCTTCTATGTCCAATTTGATAGCATTGATGTCATTATATTTTTCTAAAATACTATCAAAAGTAACGCAATTAATTTTTTGCTTTTTTAACTCTTTTTTATAATGAGTATTAATAGCGTGCCTCCATGTATTTGGTGCAATATGCAAAAGAGCTTCTCCTGGCTCTTGCGTTATAGCTTCTTTATGCAAATAAATATCCATTCCATATTTTTCAACTAACCAGTCTGTGTTCTTGTTTAATAAGTCAAAATTAGATTGCTCAGGTTCGTAGCAATATATTTTTTTGCAACCCTTCAAAGCGGCATATTCAGCAAAAACTCCTATTTGAGCACCTCCATCTAACCACACATCTTCTGATGATACATCAAAATCAATTTTTTTCTTTTTATACGCTTTTTTAATTAAAATTTCATCTATAACTTTTTCATCTGTTGTGTTTTCTCTGTAATGTAAAGGCATTATATAACTCCTATGTATTTTTGACCGACTATTCTTTGATTCGTTTGAATCCTTTTTAATTCTTCATTAGGGCTTAAGCATTTGTACATTTTTTTTCTATAATACATAACAAAAGATAACCGCACCCCATCTTCTTTTGTTTTGACAATTTCATTATTTCCATGATATTCGTGTACGTCTGCTAATAATAAATCATTAGTACATAAATTAACAGCTACTTTAAATTTTGGAAAAATTAAATAGACTGGTTTTATGTTTTTTAAATATGCAACAAGATTGCCAAAGCCAAGATCATAATCCCCAGCATCTTTATGTACAGCAGCTCTATAATTTTTATTAATTGTGATTGTTGTGAACGCTGTATCCCCTATTACGTAATTTGGGTGTGTTGCTTTTGCCATTGCTTTTTGCCTGTTGTATGCTTCGGGAACAAATTCCTTGAAACCATTGTTAACCGCTTCAAATAAAGGCATTGCTTCCTGGAATTTATTTAATTTTTTCTTTGTGAAAGCCGTTGTTCTGCAAAAGTCATAATGTGCATTTCTATCAAAATAACCTGCTATTCCTGAATTTATTGCCAGATTCTTATCTGTTCCTGGTATAAAGTTTTGCGTTGATTTAGAAAGAGTGCCATCATTTAGAATTCTCTGTTTTCTTTCACCCCCAGAAGCAGCACCACGATTGTTTGTAGGCTGGGCTGCTGATAACATATTTTCATAAGCAGTTTTTAATATTTTAGGTTTTATATAATTTTTTCTAAAAAACAATAAAGGCTGCCCATTTGGTTTGTAAACATCACAATCAAAATCTATTAATTCATCAAAATAATTCTCATTAATAAATTTTCCCTTTAATTCATCAGCTTCTTGTTCAGTTAAATTATGTTTGAGTTTTATTGTTTTCATACAATTCCTTTACTAATTTATATAAAAATTCTGGATAAACTTCATCAGGTTTCATTAACTTTTCCATCATTTTGATAAATTTCTTTTTTTTATTATCACTGAATGCTAATTGCAAGAATTCAATTTCTGTTAACTGTATTTTTTCTTTATTTTCTTCTGGTGTTAAATCAAATAATGTTTCTTGGTTGAGCATAATTATTAATGGGAGCTAGGCAGCCAACCTTTATTCACGTACCAACCACACAGACCAACAAGAGCCTTTCTTAATTTTAGGGTTAATAAGATCATTACTCCCATTATTTCTTTGGACATTTCGTCATATATTTAATTCTGTTTTCACCTGACTTCTGACCGCAATACATCGTTGCTTTCCATATTGTGCATAGTGGGCATTTTCTTTGTATTATCGGGCAGTTTGCGTATGGGTGATATTTCTGATTTACAACATCTTGAGTCTTGAAATATTTGCGATTTGTCATACGATTCTGTCTTTCCACATTTTTTACATTTACCCCTATAGAAACCAGTTGTGTCAGTTTTAATATCTTTTAATGTTGTCTTGACTTCACTAACAAAATCATTTCTACACCAATTCTTAAATGCTGCTTTGTAATTCTTATATGTTTTACCATTGGCCAACATCCAATCTTTCCACTTAATAAATTCATTATCTACATCAATGTTAGGAAATTCTTTTTGTAATGTAGGTATTTCAAGAAAAATATTTTTAATCTGATCTGCCTTTTTTTCTTTATCTTTAACCTTGTCCTTATCTTTGTATTTGTCTTTATACCCTTGCAAGGGGCTTGTAAGCTTCTTATTATTATATAATTTGTATTTTGTTAATATGTTAATAACTGATAAATGAGCACGATTATTTTCATTTAATTGGCCATATTGAAAATCTATAAAGTCTTTAATAAACCAGCGTTTTCCATTATCTATTTCTTGGTATTGCTTTTTGAATACCTGGCGAATCTCTTGTTCATCTATACCATTGCAAAAGAAATGAGCTAATTCAAAATCAACTTCCCAGACTCCAGCATGATTGCATTGATCTAATAAATACATCCAGAATACTTTATTATCATTGCTTAACTTACGAAACCAAACCTTTTTAAATTTATCAGTATCCGTAAATCGTTTAGACATAATCAAAATCCTGATCTAGCTGCTTTAATTGTTTTTTTAAATCTTGATATAATTCTTCTTTATCCGCTTTAGTGCGTTTGCATAACTTACTGGCTTCATCTATTAATTGTTGAAATTTCTTCTTACCTAATTGTTTTCTTTTATATTCTACTGCCATCATAGGATGTTCGCTTATTTTTCTATGACAACCTTTGCAAACAGCATCGCAATTTAAGAACGAATATCTTACAGCTTGCTTTCTTCTACCAAAACCAGTATGAGAGCAATCCATATTATATTTCCAGTTATTCACAGGAGATTTACACTCGTCAGGCATCACCCTACTTATTGCACAAACCCCCTGTGATTTCCGTCTTATCAATTCAGAAAAGACCTTATCCAGCTTCGTTCTTCTAATCAAAAGGGTAAGGCTTCTTCTTTCTCTTGTGGAACATCCGCATCTGTATGAGGTGGTGGCGTTTCTCTTGGATCAGAACCTACTGATAAATCATATCTTTCTGTCATTACATAATCAGTAAATTGTTCAACTCTTTTTTTAGTGTCATCATTTAACTCTAAACCCATTTTAAATGCTTCTTTAGCGAATCCAAAACGAACTTGACCTTCTGCTACAGTTCTTTTATCACGTTTAGCAGTAGCCATTCGACTTGCAGCATCTGGAATTGTAGCAGCTCCATTGCTATAGGTCTGAGCATTGGGAACATTAACAGTATTTGTTCTTGCTATTGTATATTCCCATTTATCATTATATCTGCATTCAATTGTTATTACATCATCCTTCTTATATACCGCTACTTTCTGATAAAAGAAATCTGTCATTTTCAATTCAAATTCCTCTCCAGTATTTACCAACACTTCGCCTTTATCGCCAACAAACGAATGTATCGGATCAGACAAATTTATTGCATTTATAATATATTCTGGTTTATCAAATACATCCTTTACGGTTGAATTTATAACATCGTCAACAAATTGTACAGTATGCACGCCTTGATGATGTTCTTTTTTTGTTAGTTTTACGTTTTTCATTAGCCCTCCTAGACTATCCAAGCAATGATATGAGCAGCTAAATAACCTACTCCGAACATTAGCAAGGGTTTACCATTTTTCTCAATCTTATCGCCTATAAATAAGGTAAGATCAAGGATTAAATTAATTACATTAGTTGTTACTTGTTTACTTGACATAGAACCTCCGAGGTTATATTTTTGCCATCCTTTAAAATTTTGTAACATTCAGGATCAGAATATTCATACGATTTTAATTTGTATTCAATTCCTTTTATTAAATCTTTTAATTTATCAGCAACAACTTCAACCAGATAGAAACCATCAGAATTCTCACACTTAATATACGCAAAATATTTATAAGACATTTTGGGTTTCAATAGTCATCCTTTCTAATAATGGTTTTGTAAATAGATAAGCCTCAACAGGATAGCCTTTTTTATATTCTTGCGTAGTTAGTTCAGCCTTTTCTTTTACTTCTGTTAAGTCTATAAAATATGGGCCATTTTGTTGATCGTTTGCAAAATGCACTTTAACGGTCTTATATCCTTCGTTCCAATAGTTTACCAACCGAGATCGTTTTATCGTGATATAGGGCATACTACGAGCCTTATAAACCATTCTCTGCATCTTAAATGATTTAATTGGTCTTTTCATCTTTTACTTCCTCATATTCTATGCCTAAACGTTCAGCTTTCTTTAAAGTGTACATTTGCAACTCATAAAATATTCGCCAATCTTGATCATCCCTTTTTAAAAAGCGATATTTTTTTAAGCCATCTTTCATTTTACCTCCACCATTGTTTGTTTAAGTTCAACAATTTCATCAACAATTCTGCTTATTTCTTTTAAAGCTATATTTCCTTCTTCTACAGTCCGACAGCCAGGTTCTGTATATTGCCAAATACAAGTAGCTTTCTTTTTTAAATCATGTATTGTAATAGGATGTACTCGATACATCTTATCATTATTAATAGAGGGCTGATCCTCAATTGTCTCGTCCGTATACGTTAAATTAGAACCAGCCCCCTTCAGCGACACAGTTTTGTTTGGTTTTGTCTGATCACTACGCAACTCGCCTTGTTTACTCATGGCGGTAGAAATGCTTGTGTCGCTCATAAATTATTTACCGCTGCCTTTATCTGCTCTTTTAAATATAGCAACATCACATTCTTTTGAATATTTTAATATTCGTGATATTTCTTTCTTTTCTTCTTTTGGCAAATGTCGCATCATAGATCGCAGCATACGAATCAAAGTAACTACAGTTGAGGAAGTCATCATTGTTATATCTAACTTTCCTTTTGTAGTAGATAAGAATGATTCTGCATTAGGCTTATACATTATTTATCCTCCGCTTGATTAAACTTCATACTCTGTTCTGCTATCAGTCCATATTGATTTATTCTCATCAATTCTGCGTACTTCTACTACAATCCTATCTTCTCGCTCAAAATTACCTTTGGTTGTTTCATGATTGCTAAATAAATGATGTATGATTATAAAACGTTCACGATTTATAGGTATTCTAATGTGATCTGCACCTTGCTCATATTTACTTTCACATGGTATTAGTGTTATTTTTGGCATTATATTGCATCCATTTCTGTACTAGCGAGAGCGGATGCAATTAAGTGGAGAGGAACTCCAGAATAATTACTCTCGCTAGTATCAATTTTAGTATTTCTTAATTGCATCGCTACGATATTAATGAATAAATACCGCAAAACAAACAAAAAGTTTTAAAATTCCTCTTCTATCCTCATAGAAACATTCCAATAATCGTTTGCAACTTGCGACATATTAAGAGAATTTTGAGCGAATCTTGCAAATATATGCTCCGATTCTGCATTACTTCCTGTTGAAGTATTATCACAAGAAAAGATAAAAGGAATATGAGGGCCGTTGGTTTTATTCCATACATCAGAAACTACTGTATCATCTGTATGAACTAATGATTCATATCTATTAGGCATTACTTCGCTAGAAGCTAAGAATGAAAAATTAACATCATAAGCTAATCTTCCCCCGTATCCTTCTTGGCCAGGATAACCTAAAGAAAATGGTGATTTACTTGTTGCAGTATGCGTTCTTCCGCCATGTCGCATATTAGCAAATCGTTTTCCACCATTAGATTCTAATACATCTACACCATCAAATATTATTTGTCTTTGAATTTCTAAATCTGGGGCGTGAGGTGCATCAAAATATTCTCCGATCAATATACAGCCTACAAATAAGTCAGTTGATCCAAACGTATTAGAACTATTCCCTTCAAATTGAATACCCCAATATCTTAATGATGATTCATCAAACGTAA
>VTLG01001692.1_pt1 | contig 10318 bp, 18 predicted proteins | sample 4694571 | NCBI WGS metagenome assembly VTLG01 (sample SAMN12604809, study PRJNA352737) | marine metagenome | biome: ENVO:00000447; feature: ENVO:00000209|ENVO:00000569|ENVO:01000036; material: ENVO:00002151; isolation source: viral sequences binned using virsorter ... | reverse complement strand
CGTACACGACGACCCTATTCATCGCCTCATCGAGGTCTAGCACCTTAATGGAGTCACGCTCAGGATGAATCCCATTGGCGTGAGCGATGGCGTTGGCGGCGGTGTCGAAGTAGATTGCAAAATGCATTTGATTTTTCCTAAAAGGTTCGTTGTTTGTTATGTCTTAAGTATAATATAATTATCGGCAAATGTCAAGGGCAATCTTAACTTTTTTTGAAATTATTTTCAACTAATACAAAGATAAGTGGAAGAGTGATAATTGAGCAAAGTAGGATTTCTGTAAACATTTTTAACCTTTCGTTTTTGTTATGTCTCCATTATAACATACATCGGCACAAATGTCAATAGCTCTTGAGCATAAAACCAGAAAAAACTCAAAGTATTTCCTTATTGAGACACTGTCTCAAAAGCGGGCGGGGCGTTTTTTGATTTTTTGCTGTGGTGCGTCGAGCCGGCTGGCTTGGCTAAGACTGCGCCAATGACTCGCACCATTTCTGGAACACTTCGCGCGACTCCTTGACACTCAAGTCAAATCTGGATTGTAGCATGGTCGGCCCCCACATCATATTCATGGAACCGCCGTCTCGTAAATCAGTTAGGTATTCAAAATATTCGTTCATAGTTCTTTCCACTCCTCGCCTTCTTCAACCGGCTTCTCTCTAGGTAAAATCTGTACACTATAACGACCGTTGCCGATCCCGCCTAATGTCTTCACGGCTATGCTGTTTTCTTCTTGGTCAACCCATAGCGTGACAACTAGGTCGTCAAATAGGTCTCGCACTTCTACAACTCCGATTTCAATACTTCCATCGAATCGCATATCCTTACCGTTCATCTTCCATTGTGGAATCATTGCTTCACCTCTGATTCTTTCCAACTGTTACCGTTTGCAATACTTGGCTTGTCAGTACCGCCAATTAATAAATACTGTTTACCTTCTTCGGGCTTATCCTCAACCGGCTTGGTCGATGTAGCCACACCAAAAAATTCATATTCACTCATTACCATCTTAAAATTCCTCTTCTATCTCAACAGTAAACTCGTCATCGTATAGCGAACCACAAACGCCATTCTCCGACCACGACAAAGTAAACAACGTATTTCCGTCTGCGTCTTTTATGGTGAGACCTCGCACAGAGTGCCATATCGTACCATCTTCGTCCGCACACATCCGAAGCGTTTCGTTTTTCATCTCGAACGATTCCGTTCCGTCTATGTCGAAAAGCTCTAAGCCGTCTATGGCTCTTTCATCTGCAACTATCATTTTATTTCCTTTCGTCTTATACTAATATTTTACCATAGTTTGGCTAGATGTCAAATTCTTTTTATTAGAATCTTCCTTCTAGTCCTCTTAGACCGTGTTGGTCGTGTAGCACATCCCAAGCCGATTGGGAAGCGTTCCACTCATCAACAGACATTCCAAACAACTCGTTGACTGGAACGTTAACACGTTCATCAACTTGGTTGTCGTTTTCGTTTTGGTTTTGATTTTCGTTACTCATAATCTTTCCTTTTGTTTAACTTCTTAACTATATATATTATCGTCTAAGGGTGTGACACGTTAGGTCACTAGGATGCACTTATTTCTTTTTTTTCTAGCTTTTTTTCTTCTTCTTTATCCATCAGAATCATAACGTCGATGATGGCATACTTAACAACCTTCGACGCGCCAGCTTCTTCCAGCTTATAGTAAACGTCCCACAGTTCAGATTTGATTTGCTTATTAAAGTTCATTTTATTTCCTTTTGTTTCGTTTTCGTTATGACCCTATTATACCATAAAAATCGGTATTTGTCAAGAGCAATATTAACCTTTTTTCAATTTAAACGTCTTTATTTTTTTCTGTGTTTGCTTCAGCGTGCCGGCTGACAAGCACCCCGTGAATATGTCCGCAAAGCGTTTTTTGTTTGCGTTGTGTTTTGCTATTGCTATTTGTTTATTGTTCATCATTTCCTTAACTCCTTATATATATTATCGCACATAGGTGTGACACGTTAGGTCACTCGCTCTGCATTTTCTCAAAATAATATAAAGTATTTTTGCTTATTGAGACTCGGTCTCAAAAACGGGCCGGGCCTTTTTTTTGCGCCTGTACTGGTCGCCTATAGCGGATAGGGTAGGCTGAGACTATACGCATTCCATACTATACTCATGCTCTGCTATTGAGTAGTCGGTACAGTTGAAAACTGGTATGCCATCCACTATAACCTCGTACACCTCACAGTGTTTATTGTGTACAAGTTCAACCAATCGGCCTGTATTGTCTGCCTCTGATTTATATACTACAAAATCCATTCTATTCCCTTTCCTTATGTCCAGCTTTCCCAACTGCAACCGCACTCGTTGCAAGTTTCCTCAGTCTTAACGCTGTAAGTGCCTGACCTCTTAGTGGTAAGGTCGTAACGCTTTCGCATCTCTTGGCGTTGGCGTTTGATACAACCACCCTCATCAGGGTATTCCATATAGCAGATGGTTGTTTCGTACTCAGTACCACACTCGGCCAAGTGCCTAGTGTATTCCGCTGGTGTTTCTTTCCAGCCATTCATGATACCTAAATATTTCATATCGTTTTCCTTAAGTTGTTATCGTATATTGTGAACACTAATGGCAGTGTAACTATTGTGCATAGAATGATTTCTGTAATCATATGATTTTATTCCATTGTTTAATTATATAGTCCAGCTTGCCACAATTCTGAATTCCGCCGATTGCTACACCAGTCTTTCCGATCCAAGTACATATAGCGTACTTGCCGGTTCTGTAAGACTTCACCATATAGATCAGCCCTGTGCGTGTGTGTTTCTTTCGTAGTTGTTTGTATGGTGTGTAGCTCATGTTATTTCCTTTTTTCTTATGCTCTTATTATATTATATATATCGGCATTTGTCAATAGCTATCTTTAGCTATTTAAGATATTTTGTAAGGTTTTTTGCCTATCCCATAATCGCTGTAATTCGTTGTACACGCAGTTTTTATTGTACTGCCCTAATTCGTTAGCGTGTTCAGTAACCTTCTTTTCGATCATCCGTCTGACTTTGAAAAGTTCTAGTTTAGTTTCGTTGCGTGTCATGTTGTGTTCCTTTCAAGAACGTTGTTTGTTATGCTTTTATTATACTAGTATTATCGGAATTGTCAATAGGTATCTTTAACTATTTACAAACTTTTTTAGAATATCTTTTCTATCCCATAATTGTTGTAGTTCGTTGTATACACAGTTTTTATTATACTGTCCTAGTTCGTTAGCGTGTTCAACGATCTTCTTTTCAATTTGTCGTTCTACTTTGAACAGTTCTAATTTTGCTTCGTTGTGTGTCATGTGATTTCCTTTAATCGTTTAATTGTTATACTAGTAGTATATACTAAGTATCGTCAAAAGTCAATAGCAATCTTAACTAATTTCTGAAATAATTCTAATTAATTCTGTACTATAAAAGTAGATTGCATATGTAATAATTATTACTAAGGTAGTCTTGCCGATTGTGTCTATTACTTTGTCAAACATGTTGTAACCTTTATTAATTCTTAATTGTTATATACTAAGTATATACTATATATCGTCATTTGTCAATAGATACTTAACAATAATCTCAGAATAATTTACTTTTTTTATTAACCCTTATTGAGACTGTGTCTCAAAAAAGCGCCCAGTCTTTTTTTGTCTCTAAATATTGAAATACCCACCTACTTTTATCTTCAAAGCGTTAACTTCCCTACTTGCCTGAATATGCAGGGGTGGTTCAAACACAATCCAAACATATCCATATCAATGTATTACCCAATCCTCTCCACTCGCCCCTTGGATTCGCACGTTTTTGAAAGTTCCTGTGTCTTTTAGTAGTGTATGAGTGTATAATATAACAGTTAGATTGTTATAGAAATGAAAAAGGTATAGAAAATGACTAGTAATAAAGATAAATGTGACAAAGTTGATTCTGAATTGCATTGCAAAGCAACGGCAGAGCTAAACAGTCAGATTGTTGATGAGTTGATGGCAGAAGATAAGTCACTCTCAGAACTTCTAGAAAGAGACGAAGATGGTAAAGAAAGAGAAACAGAGTAAATATCTACATGGTGGATTAAACTTTGGGTTCTCAATACCACGAATGAGTGCAACTCGAATAGTATTCCTGCACCACAAAGGGTATGAGAGCGGAGATTACCGCCTAGACAAGTATTGCACCGAAGAAACATGCTTAGAAACAGTCATAGGTATGGACACGAGATTTTACTACCAGATAAAAGAGTACTATCAGGGTATTCTGGCATCTTGGGAGAGAGGTGTAGGCTATTTAGAAAAAGAAAACGAACTTGCCTGCTTAATTAGGGAGACTCCGGTAAAATATTGGGCTGGAGGAGACACTGAGCCCGGATTTTATAGGCCCGGATCAAAAGGTAGGAAATATAAGAGAGACAGTATACTTGTTGTTGAGTCCGTAAGCCCTAAAGAATTCCGAGAAGCCACAGCCGCCCCCTATTCTGTAGTAGCAACAATGGAACCGCAGAGACTCACGCCGGTTCAACTCGAAGAAAACACGCTCTTGGGAAGAAAAGACGACATTATTCAGGCTATTGACCGAGAAGAACTCGTAGAAATGTATGATCTTGAGAATTTGTCTATAGATTCTCTTACAAAGACACAAAAACAGCTACCACTCAAGGCTCGCCGCGTTGATCTCATACGCAAAGACTCCGTAATCTCGGCTCCTGTGTTACGAGCAACACCAGACAACTACGATGAAGACACAAAACCACCCGCACAGCAGGGAATGATCATATACAACACCGAAAAAAGCTGCTTACAATTTTATAATGGGGAAAAATGGGTAACTCTCAAGGAATGTGAGGAAGATTAATGCATATTCCTAACAATATGACAAAAGATCAGGTGGTTGATCAAATAAATGTGGTTGTAAATAGAATCGCCCCTAAGTACACATTCTATGGATACCAAGCAGATGACCTCAAACAAGAAGCATTTATCATCTGTATGGAAGCACTACCGAGATATGACTCCAGAAGACCACTAGAAAACTTCTTATCGGTACATTTATCCAACAGATTGAAGAATTTTGTACGAGATAACCACTTTCAGGCTAACGAAGAGGAAAAAGCCAAGGTCGTTATGCCCGGACAGCTGGCAAACGAGGAATATTTACTAGATATTAGAGAAGAATACATAGAAGACCTAGATTATAAACAAATGCAGAAGGTATTAGATATAAAATTGCCCGCACACTATAGAGCAGACTACCTCAAGATTATTAATGACGTATATGTACCTAAAAAGAAGAAAGAGGAAGTATTATTTATTATACAAACAATATTAGAGGAACATGGGTATGAAGAGGGGTAGACTATCTAACGAAGAAGCCCGCTATATTACAGATAACGCAAGCAGTATCTCAGTCGAAGAAATAGCTGAGAATCTGGATCGTAATCCATCCATGATTGAGAACTTTCTTAAAAAGAACTTAAAGATGGGGCTCTCTGAATTTGAGCAGGCCGCTTATGAACTAGAAGAACGTCCTTATTGGATAGAACTTGAGCAACAGTTTACAGAGGACGAGCTGGAACTCTTCAAGTATCACTGGAGCAGAATCATCAATCAGTTTAAAGATGATGTGTTTCCAACCGAAGAGTTGCAAGTTGTGGACGTGATTAAGTTGGAAATGTTGATGAACAGATGCCTCAAGCAAAACAAAGAGAACATAGATCAAATAAATGCATTTGAGGGCCTCTTGCAGGTCGAGAGACAGGCGGAACCGGAGCATCAGGACAAGGAGGTCATATTCAATCTAGATCGTCAGATAGCGTCTCTCAGAGCCGCACAGGAATCTATGAATAGAGACTACAGAGATCTCCAAACCAAGAAGAGCTCTATGTTGAAAGAAATGAAGGGGACGCGAGAGCAGAGAATCAAGCGTCTTGAAGATTCAAAACAAACTTTTACGGGCTGGGTAGCTCATCTCATGCAAAATCCTGCTGTAACCCAACAGTATGGAATGGAGATGGAAAAGATGCGATTAGCTATGGAAAATGAGAAGAAGAGACTCAGCGTTTTTCACAAATACGAGGACGGTCAAGTGGATCAACCGTTTCTAACACCAGATACAGTTAAGGATTAAATAAATGAAAGCGATTATATTTGGGGTGACCGGACAGGACGGAAGCCATCTTGCAGATTTACTAATATCTAAAAACTATGATGTCGTAGGCGTAGCTCGTCGTAGCAGCGTAGACACGACTGAGAGAATCAAGCATCTGGCCGGAGAAGAACGATTCAGCTTGGTTCATGGGGATATTACTGATGTAAGTAGCGTCATGAATATTTTATCGAGTAATAACGAAGTAGATGAAGTCTACAATTTAGCAGCACAATCGCATGTAGGTATATCTTTTAAGCAACCCGGTCTCACATGGGATATTACGGGTAAAGGAGTTTTAAACATATTACAAGCAATTGTGGATCTACGTCTACATTGCAGATTCTATCAAGCATCATCAAGTGAGATGTTTGGTGATTCATATGATGTCAATCCAGACACTGGTGAAAAATATCAAAATGAAGAAACTAAATTTCTGCCACAGTCACCGTATGCTATAGCTAAATGTGCTGCACACTATGCGGTAAGATTGTACCGTGAAGCCTACGGCTTACATGCAAGTGCCGGAATCCTATTCAACCACGAAGGAGAACGTCGTGGAGAAAACTTTGTGACTCGAAAGATTACAAAATGGATTGGAGACTGGAGCAAAACAGGCTACGATAAAAATTTTCCGAAACTCCGTTTAGGCAACTTAGATGCGTGTCGTGACTGGGGTTACGCAGGAGATTACGTAGAAGCAATGTGGATGATGCTGCAGCAGGAAGATGCAGATGACTATGTGATATGTACTGGGAACACATATACAATCCGAGAATTTTTAGAAAGATCCTTCGCATATGTTGGAATTAAAGACTGGGAAAAACATGTAGTAATTGACCCTGAATTTTATAGACCGGCTGAAGTAGACTACTTAAGAGGAAGTTCCGAAAAAGCAAGACAGAAGATGGGATGGACTCCAAAGAATAACTTAGACGGCTTAGTTAACATCATGATGAAACACGACGTACATGAAAATATACAAAGTCTATCTTGATATGTCAATGGTCGTATCAAGACTTAAAAAATATAGAATATATGAATACAACTCTGAGTATCCTATAATTTTTGTAGAAGCTGACGATCCAGATGGAGCGTGCTATACAGCAATATACAAACTACTAAAGCTAGTTTTAGATCAGGATGATTCTAAAGAGGCAAGGAAACTATGCAAAGAGATTAAACAAGATATAAGAATTATATCAGCAGCAGCAAAATGAGAAGAAATTATGACGATCCAGTCTACAAGGACTGGAGAAAAAAAGTTTATAGCAGAGATAAGTTCCAGTGTCAAATGCCGGGATGCAAATCGAAGTATAGACTACAAGCTCACCATATAAAAAAATGGTCGAGTGCCGCTATCTTGAGATATGATGTTGACAACGGCATAACTTTATGTCGCTCATGCCACGAAAGAATAACTGGACATGAGCACGCCTACCAATCATTATTTTCACAGATAGTACACGACAATGGCAAAGAAAGTTCCTAACTTTACAGTTATAAAAGACACTAGAGAGCAAGAAGGCTATCACTTCAGCAAGTACGATAAGTGCGAAGGTATGATAGTGCAAAAACTTGACACTGGTGATTATACCATAGTAGGCTTAGAGGAAAAAGTCTGCATAGAAAGAAAAGCTTCACCAGAAGAGTTGGCTGCAAACTTAGGACAAAAGAAACATGCGTTTATGAATGAAATAGAACGTATGAGACCGTTCAAACATAAGTTTATATTATTAGAATTTACACTAAAGGATTTAGTAGAGTTTCCAGATAATACTAGGATACCAGAATCGCAGAAAAAGAAAGTGCGCATTAGCGGAAAGTATATGTTAAAAATGTTAATGGAATTTCAACTCCAAAGAGATATACATATAATGTTCTGCGGTGATAAATATAATGCCTTCTTAACTCTGTCTAGTTTATTCAAAAGACTAAACGAGATGTATAACTAATGAATAATGTAATAGACGACATACATAGTCAAAATATAGATGTAAAGAATAGAGAAATATTTTTACATGGTCAACACGGTGCATTTGAAGATGATCCGGGCGTTGAGTATAGAATGGCTACAACATTTATAAAAAACATTAGATATTTAGACTCATTGAAAAACGAGCCAATCATTATACATATGCATAGCCTCGGTGGAAACTGGGGTGACGGGATGGCTATATATGATGCTATCAAAATCTCAAGATCGCACGTTACAATACTAGTATACGGACAAGCTGAGTCAATGAGTAGCATAATATTACAAGCTGCCGACAAAAGAATAATGATGCCTAACGCGCATTTCATGTGTCACTACGGTAGTAGCGCAAACGCAGGAAACTATCTTGATACACAAAACTGGGCCAAGTTTGAGAAGAAGATACTTGAGGACATGTTAGATATTTATGCTGTAAGCTGTACAAAAGGCAAGTTCTTTAAAGAACACTACAAGCAACCGACAGAAGAAAAAGTTAAAGGCTTTATAAAAAGAAAACTCAAGTCGGGCGATTGGTATCTTTCTTCCCATGAAGCTGTATACTATGGCTTTGCAGACAATGTAATAACACATAGGAGCTACGGGAGTATAACCAGTCTAAAATGACAGAACTCAAAAAAATAAACGAAGCTTGGCTTAATATAGATATAGACGATAAAAATATTTTTAACCCGTCATCTATTCTAAAAACTCAAGACGATGATTACCATCTTAGGCTTGTATATCTTATGACAAAGCCTGAGTATTTTTCATTTCTATGTAAACACATTCTGAATATACAAATCTTGCCATCTCAAGCGCTCATGCTTTGCGAGATGTGGAACAGAAAGTTCCCAATGCTTATAGCTAGTCGTGGCTTTGGTAAGTCATTTATGCTATCCCTTTACGCTTTGCTTAGAGCTTTGCTTCTGCCAAAAAGAAAAGTTGTTGTCGTTGGTGCTGCTTTTAGGCAGTCTAAAGTTCTGTTTGAGTATATGGAAACAATATGGAGAAACGCGCCTATACTAAGAGATATATGCAGCGGATCATCTGGGCCTCGTCGAGATGTTGACAGGTGCGTCATGAGAATTAATGAAAGCACGGTTACATGCTTACCACTAGGTGATGGACAGAAGATTCGTGGTCAGCGTGCTAACGACATTATATCTGACGAGTTTGCCTCGATACCTAGAGACATATTTGAAAATGTTGTTGCTGGTTTTGCTGCAGTTAGCGCAGACCCAATTGACAATGTTAAAAGACTAGCAGCAGAAAAAAGGGCTAAGGAGCTCGGCGTAGATATAAAAGAAGATAAAAAAGAAGAAGAAGACCTATCACTTAAAGACAACCAAATTATTCTTTCTGGTACAGCTTATTATGACTTTAATCACTTTGCCACCTATTGGAAAAAGTGGCGTCAAATTATAAAGAGCCAAGGCAGAGAAGATAGGCTCAGAGAAGTTTTTGGAGGAGAAGAAGTTCCTAAAAGCTTTGATTGGACGCAGTATTCAATAATCAGAATACCCTACGAACTCTTGCCAGAGGGCTTTATGGATGCTGCTCAGGTGGCCAGATCTAAAGCCACTGTGCACGCTGGTATATATCAGATGGAGTTTGGTGCCTGCTTCACAAGAGACAGCCAAGGCTTCTTTAAAAGATCTCTAATTGAGTCTTGCGTTATTTCAATAGATAACGTACTCAAAGACTCCAATGGTCAAGAAATACACTTTGAGGCAAAACTAATGGGAGATCCAAACAAAAGATATGTATTTGGCGTTGACCCTGCGTCTGAAGTTGACAACTTTTCTATAGTAGTAATAGAGATAAATGCAGACCACAGAAGGATTGTTCACTGTTGGACTACAAATAGATCAGAGCATAAAGACAAGGTTAAAAAAGGATATTCTACAGAGACAGACTACTATGCATACTGCGCTAGAAAAATCAGAGATCTAATGAGACTGTTCCCATGTGTTCATATTGCAATGGACGCTCAAGGTGGCGGTATTGCAGTTATGGAGTCTTTGCACGATAATGACAAGATTAGAGATGGTGAAGCGCCAATCTGGCCCGTGATAGACGAGAACAAAGCTAAAGATACAGACGACGAAAAAGGTTTACACATACTTGAAATGTGTCAGTTCGCAAAGTATGACTGGTTAGCAGAGGCAAACCACAGCCTAAGAAAGGACTTTGAAGATAA